>Ga0172382_10001856_pt1 | contig 36611 bp, 26 predicted proteins | sample Leawel138RmetaG_FD_122245 | JGI IMG/M metagenome (GOLD analysis project Ga0172382, IMG submission 122245) | Leachate microbial communities from a municipal landfill in Southern Ontario, Canada - Leachate well 138R metaG | ecosystem: Engineered > Solid waste > Landfill > Unclassified | place... | reverse complement strand
GGCTTCCTTCAGACCCCACCGTTGGCCAGTGACGCCCTTGCCATTCAGATTGTCTTCCCCTCGGTCGGGGTGACTCCACCTTCTTTCAGGTGGACGGGTTTGCCGGCTTCGCCGGGCAAACAACAAAGGCGACCGACGTCGCCTCTGTTGCTTTCAACACCTGCTTATTTTGCCGCTGCGAGCGCCTGCTCCAGGTCGGCAAGAATATCGTCGATATGCTCGATACCAATCGATAGCCGGATCAGATCGCGGGGCACACCCGCTCTTTCCAGCTCATCATCATCCAACTGACGGTGAGTGGTCGACGCCGGATGACAGACCAATGACTTGGCGTCACCGATATTCACCAGGCGCAACACCAGCTGCAACGCATCAATGAACCGTGCACCGGCTTCCTGACCGCCCTTGATGCCGAAGGACAGGATAGCCGCCGGCTTGCCGCCCATATAGCGTTGAGCCAGATCGTGCTCGGGATGATCACTGAGACCGGCATACTTAACCCAGGCCACCTGCGGATGCTGCTGCAGATACTCGGCGACTGCCTGCGCGTTCTCACAGTGACGCTCCATGCGCAGGCTCAGGGTTTCCAGCCCCTGCAGAATCAGGAAGGTATTGAATGGCGACAATGCCGCGCCCATGTTGCGCAGCGGCACCACCCGGCACCGACCGATAAAGGCCGCCGGGCCGAATGCTTCGGTGTAGACCACCCCGTGGTAAGACGGATCAGGCGTATTCAGCAGCGGGAAGCGCTCCTTGTTGGCAGCCCAGGGGAACTTGCCCGAGTCCACCACCATACCGCCCAGACTGTTGCCATGGCCGCCGATGTACTTGGTCAGCGCATGCACCACGATATCCGCGCCATGCTCGAACGGCCGGCACAGAACCGGCGTGGCGACCGTGTTATCCACGATCAGCGGTACACCATGACGATGCGCCGCATCAGCCAGCGCCTGCAGATCGACAATATTGCCAGCCGGGTTGCCGATCGACTCGCAGAATACCGCTTTGGTGTTCTCGTCGATCAGCGCTTCCATCGCGGCGATGTCATTGTGTGGCGCAAAACGCACCTCAATGCCCTGACGCGGGAAGGTGTGCGCGAACAGGTTATAGGTACCACCATACAGCTTGGCCGTAGACACAATATTGTCGCCTACCCCGGCAATGGTCTGGATCGCATAAGTGATCGCGGCCATGCCCGATGCCACCGCCAATGCGCCCACGCCACCTTCCAGTGCCGCCACCCGCTCTTCCAGTACCGCGTTGGTCGGGTTGGTGATGCGGGTGTAGATGTTACCAGGCACCTTCAGGTCAAACAGATCAGCGCCGTGCTGGGTGCTGTCGAAAGCGTAGGAGGTGGTCTGGTAGATCGGCACCGCAACCGACTTGGTGGTCGGATCAGGGCTGTATCCCGCATGTATTGCCAGGGTTTCAAGCTTCATTATCGTTGTCTCCCTATGGGTATCTGCCGTCAGACCGGGTTGGATTCGTGGTATTTGGCCGATAGTTCGTGCACTGCCTCGATGAACACGCCGGCATGCGCCGGATCGACTTCCGGGGTGATGCCGTGGCCGAGGTTGAAGACGTGACCGGTGCCCTTGCCGTAGCTGGCCAGAATACGCTCAACTTCGTCGCGAATAGCCTGCGGGTTGGCGTACAGCACAGTAGGATCCATATTGCCCTGCAGCGCCACCTTGGCGCCCACACGGGAGCGGGCCACACCGATATCCATCGTCCAGTCCAGACCAACACCATCAGCACCGCAGTCAGCGATACTTTCCAGCCACAGCCCGCCGTTCTTGGTAAACACAATCACCGGCACGCGCCGACCGTCATGCTCGCGGATCAAACCAGTGATGATCTTGCGCATATAGGCCAGCGAGAACTTCTGATAGGCATCAGAGGAGAGGTTGCCGCCCCAGGTATCGAAGATCTGCACCGCCTGAGCACCGGATCTGATCTGTTCATTCAGGTAGCTGGTGACCGACTGCGCCAGCTTGTCCAGCAGCAGGTGCACGGCTTCAGGCTGGTCATACATCAGCGCCTTGATCTTGCGGAAATCCTTGGAAGAGCCCCCTTCCACCATATACGTGGCCAGCGTCCATGGGCTGCCAGAAAAGCCGATCAGCGGCACGCGGCCATTCAACTCACGGCGGATGGTGCTGACCGCATCCATCACATAGCCCAGATCCTTTCTCGGATCAGGGATCGGCAGCGCTTCGATATCCGCCAGCGTGTCGATGCGCTTGCGGAAACGCGGGCCCTCACCGGTCTCGAAATGCAGCCCCAGGCCCATTGCGTCAGGGATGGTCAGAATATCGGAAAACAGAATGGCGGCATCCAGCGGATAACGCTCCAGCGGTTGCAGAGTCACCTCGCAGGCCATCTCGGGATTCATGCACAACCCCATGAAATCGCCGGCGCGAGCGCGGGAAGCGCGATACTCAGGCAGGTAACGACCCGCCTGACGCATCATCCACACGGGCGTCACATCAACAGGCTGGCGCAGCAGCGCACGCAGAAAACGGTCATTCTTCAATTCAGACATGAAATCGGTATCCAGTGGCGTAAATGGCAACCATTGTAACCGTTCTCACAGGGAAGATAAGGGGCGGTGCGGCAAAGAGGCGCGGCGACGTATTCGTTGATTGATATGGTGGTTGGCAATTCGACAGCAGCAATGTCGTGCCGGGACTGCGTCTACCGGTCGGGCCAGCTCGACCGGTAGACGCTGCCGCTATCTCCGTGCATCCACAAAAGCTTTTGAATCAACAGCACACTCTGAACCAGCAGGTGGAGTGCGGTGATCTGGCTTCGAGGACCGTTTGATGCCAGGGATGGCATCAATGAGCTTACAGGGACGTACTTGCAGCGTGTCCTCGAATCCAGATCGCCCCACGCCATCCATGCACAGACTTTCAGCCGAAAAAAACTCCAAGCATGCTCACACCTCCAGATAATCCAGAATTCCCTCAGCAGCCTGCCGCCCTTCCCAGATGGCCGTCACGACCAGATCCGAGCCCCGCACCATATCGCCACCGGCAAACACCTTGGGATTACTGGTCTGAAACTTGTAGCGTGAATGCTCGGGAGCGACAACCCGGCCGGTGCCATCTACCTCTACCTGCACCTCGGCAAACCAGGGTGCCGGGCTGGGGCGGAAGCCGAAGGCGATGATCACCGCGTCGGCAGGCAGAACCTGCTCCGAACCTGGAATAGGCTCAGGACTGCGGCGGCCATTGGCATCCGGCTCGCCCAGGCGGGTCTCGATGACCTTGATACCTTCCACTTTACCGTCACCAACAATGGCAATCGGCTGACGGTTGAACAGAAACTTCACACCCTCATCCCTGGCGTTCTTCACTTCCTTACGCGAGCCGGGCATATTCTGCGCGTCACGGCGGTAAGCACAGGTAACCGACTCGGCTCCCTGACGGATCGAAGTACGGTTACAGTCCATGGCGGTGTCACCGCCGCCCAGCACCACCACACGCTTGCCCTGCATATCAACATAGTCTTCCGGCGACTTCTCGAAGCCCAGATGACGATTCACGTTGGCCACCAGAAAATCCAGCGCATCGTGTACACCGGGTAGTTCCTCACCCGGAAAACCGCCCTTCATATAATTGTAGGTACCCATACCCATGAAGACCGCATCGTACTCATCCAGCAAATGATCGATGGTGACATCCCGGCCGACCTCGGTATTCAGGCGAAACTCGATACCCATGCCAGTGAAGACTTCCCGGCGCTGGGACATCACGGTCTTCTCCAGCTTGAACTCCGGAATACCAAAGGTCAGCAAACCACCGATCTCCGGATTGCGATCAAACACCACTGGCTTGACTCCAGCACGCACCAGCACATCCGCACAGCCGAGCCCAGCCGGGCCAGCACCGATGATTGCCACCCGCTTACCGGTGGGCACCACCTGCGACATGTCTGGACGCCAGCCCATGGCGAAGGCCGTATCGGTGATGTATTTCTCTACCGAACCGATGGTAACCGCACCAAAACCATCGTTCAGGGTACAGGCGCCTTCACATAGTCGATCCTGCGGGCATACCCGACCACACACTTCCGGCAGGGTATTGGTCTGATGCGACAGCTCCGCCGCCTCAATGATGTTGCCCTCGGATACCAGCTTCAGCCAGTTGGGAATGAAATTGTGCACCGGGCACTTCCATTCACAGTACGGGTTACCGCACTCCAGACAGCGATGCGCCTGCTCAGGCGCTTCCTGCGGCTTGAACAGGTCATTGATCTCGATAAAACGCGTCTTGCGTTGGCGCAGTGGCCGCTTCTTCGGCTCCTGCCGGCCCACGTCGACAAACTGGAAGTCGTTATTCAGGCGCTCTGCCATGTTCCACCTCTTTACTGCTGCCACGCGCGGCGGGGCAGCATGAATTTCGTTGTACCACCCAACGCTTACTGCGGGTTGGCCAGTGTGGTCTTGAGCAGCGCCCGCAAACTCGCTGCCTTGGGTTTGACCAGCCAGAACCGCCGGATATAGTTATCCAGATCCTCGAGCACCTCGGCTCCCCAGGCACTGCCTGTCTCCTCGACATACTCGGTCAGCACGCCGGTCAGATGACTACGGTAGGCTTCCATCGCTTCACCACTGATACGCTGCAGCTCCACCAGCTCATGGTTGAGCTTGTCGAAGAAGCTGTTGTCCTGATCCAGCACATAGGCAAAGCCCCCGGTCATACCCGCACCAAAGTTGTAACCGGTCTTACCCAGCACGCAGACCATGCCACCGGTCATGTACTCACAGCAGTGATCACCAGCGCCCTCAATGACCGCATGGCAACCGGAGTTACGCACGGCAAAGCGCTCCCCAGCCACGCCGGCAGCGAACAGCTTGCCGCCGGTAGCGCCATACAGACAGGTATTACCGATAATCGCGGTCTGTTCAGAACGGAACGGACTTCCCGCAGGCGGTACTATCACCAGCGAACCCCCCGTCATCCCCTTGCCCACATAGTCGTTGGCATCCCCTTGCAGATACATGTTCAGCCCCCCGGTGTTCCATACCCCGAAGCTCTGGCCCGCAGTGCCGGTAAACCGGAAGTTGATAGGCGACGAGGCCATGCCCTGATTGCCATGGCGGCGGGCAATTTCCCCGGACACCCGCGCACCAATGGAGCGATCACAGTTGGTCAGGGTTAGCTCGAAGTCACCGCCACTGGCGCTTTCGATTGCCGGCATGGCCAGACTGACCATACGCTCAGCGGTCAAGCCCTTATCAAACGGCGCGTTACCCTCGACCTGACAGAACTGCGGCTTATCCGCCGGGACAGCATCACTGAACAGCAATGGCCGCAGATCCAGCCCCTGCTGCTTACGGGTGGTACCAGGCAGAATCTCCAGCAGATCAGTCCGGCCGATCAGGTCTTCCAGATGGCGCACGCCCAGCTTCGCCATCCACTCACGGGTTTCGCTGGCAACGTAGGTGAAGAAATTCATCACCATCTGCACGGTGCCGATGTAATGATTGTCACGCAGATTCCTGTTCTGTGTGGCAATGCCGGTTGCGCAGTTATTCAAGTGGCAGATACGCAGGTACTTGCAACCCAAGGCAATCATCGGCGCGGTACCGAAGCCGAAGCTTTCAGCCCCGAGAATAGCCGCCTTGATCACATCCAGACCTGTTTTCAGACCGCCGTCAGTCTGCACCCTGACCCGGCCACGCAAATCGTTACCGCGCAGCGTCTGGTGCGCCTCGGACAGTCCCAGCTCCCATGGCGAGCCAGCGTACTTGATCGATGTCAGCGGGGACGCGCCGGTACCGCCGTCATAGCCGGAAATGGTGATCAAATCGGCGTAGGCCTTGGCAACGCCGGCAGCGATGGTGCCGACACCAGGCTCGGCCACCAGCTTGACCGACACCAGCGCCTTTGGATTGACCTGCTTCAGGTCAAAAATCAGCTGCGCCAGATCCTCAATCGAATAGATATCGTGGTGCGGCGGCGGCGAGATCAGCGTCACACCGGGCACCGCATAGCGCAGCCGTGCGATCAGTTCATTGACCTTGCCGCCGGGCAACTGCCCACCTTCACCCGGTTTGGCACCCTGCGCCAGTTTAATCTGCAGCACTTCGGCATTAACCAGATATTCAGCGGTCACGCCAAAACGTCCGGACGCTACCTGCTTGATCTTTGAAGTACGAATGCTGCCATAGCGCGCCGGATCTTCCCCGCCCTCACCCGAGTTGGAACGGGCCCCCAGGCGGTTCATTGCCTCAGCGATGGCTTCGTGCGCTTCCGGCGACAGGGCACCAAGCGAGATACCCGCCGAGTCAAAGCGTTTGAGCAGCAGCTCCAGCGGTTCAACCTCGTCCAATGGGATGGGCGTCAGGTCACTGCGCAGCTGTAACAGATCGCGTAATGTGGCAACCGGGCGCTGGTTGACCAGGGCAGCGTATTCCAGATACTTCGCATAACTGTCGCCCTGCACGGCGTCCTGCAAGGTGCGCACAATATCCGGGTTGTAGGCGTGGTATTCCCCGCCATGCACATATTTGAGCAGCCCGCCGGGCTGAATGGTCTTGCGCGGATTCCATGCTTCGGCGGCGAGCAACGCCTGATCCGCCTGCAGATCACTGAAACGTGCGCCCTGAATACGGCTGGGCACGCCACGGAAACATTGCTCGACCACCTCGTCAGCCAACCCCACGGCCTCGAACAACTGGGCACCCCGATAGGAGGCAACAGTGGAAATCCCCATCTTCGACAGGATCTTCAGCAGTCCTTTGGAAATCCCCTTGCGGTAGCTCTTGAAGACTTCATACAGATCACCGATCACCTCGCCAGTGCGAACCAGATCGGCCAACACTTCATAAGCCAGATAGGGATAAACCGCAGACGCACCAAAGCCGATCAAGACCGCGTAATGGTGCGGATCGCGCGTGGTTGCAGTTTCCATGAGGATATTGCAGTCACAACGCAGCCCTCTGGCGGTCAGATGATGGTGTACCGCACCCACTGCCAGCGCCGCATGCACCGGCAGTTTACCCTGAGCGATAGCCCGATCGCTGAGTATCAACAGCGTCTTGCCCCCGCGCACCGCGGCTTCGGCCTGCTCAGTAATGGCAGCAATTGCCGCGCCCAATGGCAGCTGGGCATCCATATTCAGGTCAATCCGTTGATGGGCGAAGCCCGGCTGCTCCAGCTGTAACAAGGTGCGCCATTTGGCAGGCGAAATGACCGGGCTACTGAGAATCGCCCGATTGGCATGATCCGGGGTTTCCTCGAATACATTGCGCTCAGCACCAAGACAGGTTTCCAGGGACATGACCACGGCTTCACGAAGCGGATCAATCGCCGGGTTGGTCACCTGGGCAAATTGTTGGCGGAAATAGTCATACACCGAGCGCACCCGCCCGGACAGCACGGCCATGGGCGTGTCATCACCCATGGAGCCAACCGCTTCCTGGCTGTTCTCACCGAGCGGACGCAATACCTGCTCCCGCTCCTCGGCACTGACCTGAAACATTTTCATATGCTGTTGCAGCGCCTCAGGTGCAAGAAAAGCCGCACCATGATCGCGGTCATCCATGGTCGCCTGAATTCGCAGCGCATTCTGCTTCAGCCACTTGCGATAGGGGTGGCGGGACTTCAGTCGGCCGTCCACATCATCAGTGTGCAGCAACTCGCCGGTGTGGGTATCCACCGCCAATATCTGTCCGGGACCGACTCGGCCCTTGCTTATCACATTCTCCGGCTGGTAGTTCCAAACGCCGATTTCGGAGGCCAGCGTGATATAGCCGTTGTCGGTAATCACGTAACGCGCCGGGCGCAGACCATTGCGATCCAGCAGACAGACTGCATGCCGACCTTCCGTCAGCACAATACCCGCCGGGCCATCCCAGGCTTCCATATGCATGGAGTTGTATTCATGGAAGGCACGCAGATCCGCGTCCATGGTTTCCATGTTCTGCCAGGCCGGCGGCACTATCATGCGCACGGCACGGAATAGATCCATGCCGCCGCAGAGCAATAATTCAAGCATGTTATCCATGCTCGATGAATCAGAGCCGGTGGTATTTACCAGCGGTGCCAGGCTGTCCAGGTCGGGCAACAGGGGGTTGGCGAACTTGTTACGCCGCGCATAGGCCCAATTGCGATTGGCGGTGATGGTATTGATTTCACCATTATGCGCCAGCAGCCGGAACGGCTGTGCCAATGGCCAGCGCGGCAGGGTGTTGGTAGAAAAACGTTGGTGGAATACGCAGATGGCAGTCTCCATCCGCGCATCAGCCAGATCCGGATAAAACCGGGTCAGATCGGCAGGCATCATCAATCCCTTGTAGGAGATGACGCGTGCAGACAGGCTGCAGATATAAAAATCTGCTTCGCCCTGCATGGCAATCTCGACCTTGCGGCGCACATAGAACAGTCGAATGGCAAATTGCTGCTCATCCCACTCTTCGCCACCCACGAACACCTGACTGATGGCGGGCCGACTGCTCAAGGCCAGCGGCCCCAATACGCTATCGTCCACCGGCACCCTGCGCCAGCCGAGTACCGTCAGTTGCTGCTCAGCTATCGCCGCCGCAAAGGCATCCTGCGCACGCTTCTGCGCCGCAGCATCCTCACCGGTAAATACCATACCTATCGCATATCGGGCCGGCAGCTCGATATCCAACTCATCATTAGCTACCGCCCGCATGAATTGATCAGGCATCTGCAATAACAGCCCGCAGCCATCGCCGGTTTTACCGTCAGCATTGATACCGCCACGATGGGTCATGCAGGTAAGTGCTTCGATAGCGGTAGCCAGCAGATGATGGCTCGCCTGCCCTTGCATATGGGCGATCAGACCAAAACCGCAGTTATCCCTGAATTGATCCGGTTGATAGAGGCCTGCTTGCATAAATACGCTCTCGATTTTCCATGTATTTCAAAGACTTGCCGTTCTACTTGACACCTGAAAAGCAGCTTCAGCACGCCAGAACATGATCCGATTCTACACAGCAGGCTGTCCCATCACAATATTTTTTGCCGCAAAAACATATGCAAATGTCGTAAAAGCGAAAGCATTTTTATTTTATATCTACCCGTTTTGAACCAAAGCAGTGCAGCAAACACTGATATGCACCATGAGAGTGCATCATCGGGTCGTCCTGATGCTTTGAATGGGAAGGCAGGGGATAACAGCTGAATGGATGAGCAACGGTCAGCAAACCGTTGCCCAACTAAAGGATACATGCGGCTATCCGGCATCCAGTGCCGGCTAGCCGGGGGAGACAAAGCACATGACGGCCTGGAATGCCGTCATGCACCAGAGGTTAGCGCAGGGACTGTTGAATGCTACCCATGCTTCGCAGCCAGGGCTTCTGCTTTTGCAACGCCTCGGGCAGGCGAGCTATCCCCTGCTGGGCCTGACTGCGGCCAGCATAAGCGCCCTGAGTCACCACAAACCAGGGCTTGCCTTCATGCAGTGTTTCAAAGTAACCGATGTCCGTGAGCCCCGCTTGCTTGCGAACAAAGTCCTCCGCCGCCTGGCGAGAACGGGTGCCCAACAACTGCAAGGTATATTCATTTGCCGCGCGCTGACGATACCAGGCATCCCGGTGATAGGCCGCTGCGTTTGTTCGATTGGCAGCGGACGGCGGCGCGGGTGTTGCAGCCGACTCGGAGCGTGCCGGCGCACTGGGAGCAGTTTCAGCGACAGGCGTTGGTACTGCTGCAGGCGCCTGGCTGGCTACCGGCGCCGTTACGGCGGGCTCAGGCGCAGCAACGACTTGCGGCGCCTCTATTGGCGGTGGCGCCGGCATGGCTACCGGCTCCGGAAGCTCCGCTACAGTATCAACGGTCACTGCCGGCGCTGCTTCGCGAAGCACATCAGCAAGACCTTCTGATTCGCTATCCGGCTCCTCCACAATACGCTCCAGAGTATTACCGGTATCACCCGGCATTTGCAGTACCGGCCGGTCCGATACGTCCAGTGTGGTGACCTGTTCAGGCAGATTCAATACTGTCTGTGTCGGCTCGGGCTCATCGCCGCCCATCAGCCAGGCAATAACAACACCGGCACCAACCAGCACCAGGGCAACCAGGGAGCGCACCGGCAATCCGGCTCGCTTCTGCTGCGCAGGACGCGTCGGCTCGTGCACATCCTCCAGCATCACCTGTCGCGCCACCTGATTGATGGCTCCCGGCCATCCGCCACTGAGCCGATGGATATGTGCGATCTGCTGGTCATCCAGCAACTCAATACCCTGCCCCGCCCCTTCAAGCCGCTGGGCCAGATAGCCACGAGTCTCGTCCAGTGTAAAAGGCGCCAACTCGACCAGCTGCAGCCACCCGCGCTCACCCGGAATCTCGACCGCCTCCAGCAAGTCCACCACCGAATCTTCCGCAAACAGGAAAACCCGCGGTGCAGAACGTCCCGCCTGACTGAGGTCGGCCAACAACTGCACAGCTGCCGGCTCGAGACAATGACCGTCATCCACGACCAGATACATCTGCATACCGATGGCATGCAGCTGCTCAGCACGCTCGAGCAAGGCAGCTGTGTTACCCACATTCAACGCCTGACAAATCAGATTCCCGAGACTGGTAGCATCAGCATGCTCACGTCCGGAGGTAACAATGCACTGCACCTTGTCCCTGTTACAGCTGGCCACCATGGCCTGACGCAATAATGTCTTGCCCGAGCCGGACGGGCCGATGACGACCTGCAACTGCTCCGAAAAATGCGCCATGTGATGCAACTGGGCGAGCACCGGCTTACGCCCCGGAGTGAAGAAGCGGAAGCCCGGTGGTCGCGACATGAAGGGGTCGTGTTTCAACTGGTAATGCAGCAGAAATTCCTCGGTATCATCCAACTCGCCCACCCCCATATTGCCCTGCCCCGTCATTGACCAGCTCCTGCCAGTATCGTATCCAGAATGGTCGGATCAAAATCTGCTGTCACCACCGCCTCGCCCAGTTGCCGCAATAACACCAACCTTAACTGTCCATCAAGCACCTTCTTGTCCACCGCCATCAGCCGACGAAAATCCGCCGCCAACATACCCCGCGGTGGCTCCGTAGGCAGGCCCGCCGCCGCAATCAACTCCACACTGCGGCGCTGGTCATCTGCCGATACCCAACCCAATGCGTGGGACAGGTTCAAAGCCATGACCATGCCCGCGCCGACCGCTTCTCCGTGCAACCAACTACCGTAGCCCTGATGTGCTTCGATGGCATGCCCGAAGGTATGCCCCAGATTAAGAATGGCGCGCACGCCCCCCTCCCGCTCATCAGCCGCAACCACTTCCGCCTTGATCGCACAGGAACGGGCGATAGACTCGGTAATCAATGCCGGCTCCAGCGCCCGCAGCGCCGGCATATTGTCTTCCAGCCAATCATGAAAGCCGCTGTCCCGAATCAAACCGTACTTGATAATCTCAGCCAACCCGGCACTGATCTCCCGCTCGGGCAACGTGCCGAGACTAGCGGTATCGATGAGCACGGCCTTCGGCTGGTAGAAGGCACCAATCATGTTTTTGCCAGCAGGGTGATTGATCCCGGTCTTGCCACCGACGGACGAATCAACCTGGGACAACAAGGTGGTTGGGATCTGGATAAAGTCCACGCCACGTTGATAGCAGGCCGCAGCAAAACCGGTCATATCGCCAATCACACCGCCACCCAATGCAATCAAGGTGGTGCGACGGTCATGTCGAGCAGTGAGCAAGGCATCAAAGATTTGTTGAAGTGTCGACCAGTTCTTGAAGGCTTCGCCAGTAGGCAGTATCACTGGCAGAACCGAATAGTCGCTCAGTGTCTGGCATAAACGCGAAAGATAGAGAGGGGCGACAGTATCGTCGGTAACGATGCATATCTGCCGGCCGGCAATATGAGGTGCCAGCAGCTCGATCTGCCCGAGCAGGCCGCTGCCGATATAAATGGGGTAACTACGATCATCAAGATCAACGGTCAATTGCTGCATTGGAACTCTCCCTGACAATCCCGCTAGGATACATCAGTCCCGCCCATGCCGGGCAAAGCGGATGTCAGTCCAGCTCGCGTTCCAGTTGAGCAACAATAGTATTGACCACGATCTTCGGCCCCCGCTGATCAGTATCAATCACCAGATGAGCGATTTCCTGATATAGCGGATCACGTCTTTCCATCAACTCTCGCAAGACCTTTTCCGGATCTGCGGTTTGCAACAAGGGACGCTGGCGATCCTTGGCGGTTCGTTGCAGCTGTTGATCAACACTGGTACGCAGATAGACCACCAGGCCGTTATCTGCCAAAGCCTTGCGATTGGATTCGCGCATCACCACGCCGCCACCGGTGGCAAGAACGATTCCCCGCTCCTGCACCAGCTCGGCGATCATGGCTTCTTCGCGCTCACGGAAGCCCTCTTCCCCTTCCACATCAAAGATCCAGGGAATATCAGCTCCGGTTCTGGCTTCGATTTCCCGATCAGAATCCTTGAAGGGATAACGAAGCTCCTTTGCCAGCAGGCGGCCGATGGTGCTCTTTCCTGCACCCATCGGGCCTACCAGAAATACATTACGCAACGGGATTACCTGGCAAGGCTTATAGCTCCATTGTTGATGATGCGCGGGGTGAGGAATACCAGCAATTCGGTTTTGCTCTCGAAGGTCAGGTCGCGACGGAACGCCTTTCCAATGATAGGCAGATCACCCAGGAAGGGAACCTTCTCGTGACTCTTCTGCGATTCGCTGGAGAATACACCACCAATCACAATGGTTTCGCCGTCAGCCACCAGAATCTTGGCGTTGACTTCATTCTTGCGGATGGTCGGTACGCCGTTGACCTGGTTGCCGAAGTCCGGCTCATCCTTGGTCACGATCACTTCCATGATCACCTGATTGTCCGGGGTAATCTGCGGCGTCACTTCCAGCGACAGCACTGCTTCAGCGAAGGCTGTGGTCGTCGCGCCACTGGAACTGGCCTCCTGATAGGGGATCTCGGAGCCCTTGAGGATCTTGGCCGTTTCCTTGTCCGAGGTTACTACCTTGGGCTGGGAAATAATCTCCCCGTTACCGGAGCTTTCCATGGCTGACAACTGTAGATCCAGGATAGCGTTATCAGTGATAAAACCAATACCGATACCCGAGGTAGCACCGATTACACCCATATCAACAAATGGAATATTCAGCGGGATCTCCGGGATACCACGTAAGCCACCGGTAACGTCCTGAATGGTCTCGGTACGCACTTCCCGATCGCCGGTAAGCGGGTTGGTATAGATATATTCACGCTCACGCGGAGTGGGGTTATCTACAACACCCATCTGTGAAGTGGGACTGGTACCGCCGAAGCCATTGAAACGTCTGCCCAGGTTCACGTTACCACCCCAGCGAACACCCAGTGCCTTATCAAAGCCGACGTTGGCTTCAACAATTCGGGCTTCGATCATGACCTGGCGCACCGGGATATCCAGCTGAGTAACGATACGGCGCAGCTCGTCCAGACGATCCTGGGTTTCCAACGCAATAATGCTATTGGTACGGTCATCTACGGTAATGGACCCCCGCTGCTCACCGCCGGCGGTAACCGAGGCGAACAGCGTAGCGATATCGGAAGCCTTGGCGTAGTTGACCTGAATCAACTCACGGCGCAGCGGCGCCAGCTCAGCAATCTGCTTCTGGGATTCCAGCTCCTGGCGCTCACGGGCAGCAATCTCCTCAGCGGGCGCCACCAGCAATACGTTACCTACCTGACGCTTGTCCAGACCCTTGGTTCTGAGTACCAGATCCAGCGCCTGATCCCATGGCACGTTCTGCAGACGAAGAGTAATGCTGCCCTGAACCGTATCACTGGCGACCAGGTTGAGGTCAGTGAAGTCAGCTATCAACTGCAATACCGAGCGCACCTCGATATCCTGGAAGTTCAGCGACAGTTTCTCACCTGCATAGGAGAAGTCCGCTGCACGACGCTGCTCCACTTCCGTTCGGCTCAAGGGCTTGAAGCTGACAATCAGGCGATTGTCAGTCTGGTATACCAGGTGCTCATAGAACCCGGTAGGCTCGATACTGATGCTGGCATCCTGACCTGAAGCACTGGCGTTGACGAAATTCACCGGCGTGGCGAAATCCTTCACATCCAGACGAACGCGCAACTCATCCGGCAGGCCCGTATTCGGGAAATTGAGTCGCACGCGCCCGCCCTGTTCCTGCACATCCACACGAATGGCCGGATCAGACAGATCAACGATAACGTTGCCTTCGCCCTGCTCACCGCGCTGGAAGTCCAGACTGCGAATCGCACGCCCGCCAGATACGGCAGCGGGACTGGAAACCGCTGGCTGATCAGCGCCACGCCAATTGTTTCCACTCGCCTGCGCGGGGGCACTGGCTACTGTCGATGCGGCTGCGGTGTAGCCTGGAGCTTCGCCCGCCCCGACCAGAATATACAGATTATTGCCGTCAGCACGGGTGATGTAGGGAGCCAGATCAGTCAGATTGATGATCAGCCGAGTACGGTCATTGGCTTCCACCACAGTCAGGCTGCGGGTATTACCCAGCCCCAGTTCCCGGCTACGTTCGCCGAGACGGTTCTTGACGCCCGGCAGATCGATCGCAATGCGCGCCGGCTGATCAATGGTGTAGCCTTTGGGCGCTGCCGTTACCGGCTCGTCAAAGGTCAACTTGAGCTCTACTCGCTCGCCCGGCAATGACGCGACATCAAGCTTCTGAAGGTCCGCGGCCAAGGCCAGCGGGCTAAGCAGCGCAAGCACGGCGGCGAATGAAAACTTCCTGGTTAGAGGCATTTGCTTGCGTTCCACGCGCGACTGTTTACAGTTCATGTTATCTCTCCCTGGTTGACCTTATCCGCGCTCAGGCAAGCTGAGGGTACGCGGTCGCTCCAACCAACCACCTTCACCATCCGGGACTATTTCAATTACATCGACACGACTTTCTTCGATGCTGGTGACCCGGCCATGGTTGCGGCCCAGGTAGTCTCCGATCTTGATTCTATGCACATTACCTGCGCCACGAATAAGCGCCTGAATGCCCTGTTGATTACTCAGTACCCCAACCATTTCGAAGCCTTCAATATTGAAGCCCTCAAGGAACTGCTTGGTTCGTTCTTCATCCGGCCGGATATCCTGTGATCCCTTCTCCCGCCGAGTCAGATCAATACGAACCGGCGGCTGGAAGGGGCTACGCAGCGAACTGGCACTATAGGTGAAGGCTTCATAAGGACGAACTTCTGGCAGCGCTTCGATAGCACCAGCCGGACGCGCCCGGGTCTCTTCCATGAAAACCTGCAGATCACTGAATTCATTATTGCTGCATCCACTGAGCAATACAGCGCTCAGCATCAACACCGCACCGGCGATGGGTCTGTATACACTCATTTTTTACCTCCCGCTTCATTGTAACGGTAGGTTTTCGCCAGAATATTCATTTTCAGCAGATCAGGATTGCCTGCACTGAGAGGATGTATGTTGAAGTCGTGCAGAGTAACGATACGCGGCAGGCCTGCGACGCTACTGACGAAAGTGGCAATATCATGATAGTTGCCCTGCACCACGATACTGATCGGCAACTCGATATAGAACTGTTTCGCCACTTCTGGCTGCAGGGTGATGGACTCGAACTCCAGACCGCTATTGAGGCCCATCTGGGTAATGTCCTCAAGCAGGCCAGGCACTTCGGTATCGCTGGGCAATTGCTTCAGCAGCGTGCCAAAGCGCTCTTCGATTTCCACCAGCTGCGTTTTATAGGCTTCAAGGTTAGCGGCTTTGAAAGATTTGTCCGCAAATTCCTTACGCAGCGTTGTTTCCTGGCCCTCAGTGCGCTCAAGCTGCGCCTGCAGATCTTTCAGATGGAAGTGATACCCCAGAAAGAGCAGCACCGCGAACACCACAACGGCGACGATGGCTTTCAGCACTCCCGGCCAGGCTCCAATATTATTGAAGTCAAGGTCGTTTATATCGACCTTCTTCAGACTTTCCAAGGATTGAGCAAAACTCATTGCTGCTGTTCTCCCTCAGCGGCTGCCGCGCCCGGTTCAGTCTGACGAACCGACATTTCGAACACGTTAGCCTGATCCAGTGCTCCTTGGGTGACTGCCTTCACGGCGGTCAGGTTGGGAGTGGAAAGCCAGTCAGAGGAGTCCATTTGACGCATCAGATTGGATACTCGACTGTTCGACTCTGCGCCGCCCTTGATACTGATGACAGGCCCTTTCATACCGACCGAGGTGAAGTACACACCTTCCGGCAAGGTACGAACCAATTCATCAAACACTCGCACGATGATGGGACGGTTGCCCTGAAGATCCTGAATGATCTTCATGCGATCCAGCAGTTGGGTCCGGCGCGCCTGCAACTGTTCAATTTCCTTGATGCGGCCGTCCAGCAGTTGGATTTCTTTTCGCAGAAAGTCATTACGCGCACTCTGATGATCAATTTTGCCATCCAGGGTACGGTCAGCGAGAAATACCAGCAGGCCCGCTACTATGACTATCAGCACCAGAATCGACAGAAATTGTTTCTTGCGCTCTTCCCTGAGCTGCTCGCGCCAGGGTAACAGGTTAATGCGAGCCATTAGTCGAAACTCCTCATTGCCAGACCACAGGCGATCATCAACGCCGGCGCGTCATTACTGAGCGCGACCGCGTTCACCTTGTTCGATAGGGTCATGTTTGCAAAGGGGTTGGCCACCAGCGTGGCGGTTCCGAGTTTTTGCTGAATAAGTTGATCCAGCCCCGGAATGGATGCAGTGCCACCGGCCAGCAGGATGTAGTCAACATCGTTGAATTGACCACCGGCGAAGAAGAATTGCAGGGAGCGAGATACTTGCTGTACTACCGCCTCCTTGAAAGGACGCAGCACTTCTGCATCATAATCATCCGGCAAGCCACCCTGCTTCTTGGCCAGACCGGCTTCTTCCTGGGACAGTCCATAGCGGCGCTGAATTTCGTCGGTGAGCTGCTTGCCACCGAACAACTGCTCACGGGTATAGATGGTGCGTCCGCGGCTCAGCACACTCAGCGTCATCATGGTGGCGCCAATATCGATCACCGCAATAGTCAGCTCCTGGGGGTCGCCGCTGAGCTGGTCTATCACGAGTTCGCAGGCTCGTTCCATGGCGTAGGCTTCGACTTCCACCACTTTGACGTCGAGCCCCGCGAGCGCCAACGCAGCTTCACGAATATCAACGTTCTCCCGGCGGCAGGCAGCCAGCAGCACTTCAACTCGTTCGGGGTTGCGTGGCGCAACGCCCTGAACCTCAAAGTCGATTGCTACTTCGTCAAGGGGGTAAGGGATGTACTGATCGGCTTCCAGCGCGATCTGCTCTTCCATCTCATTGTCGTCGAGGCCGGCGTCCATTTCGATGATCTTGGTGATCACCGCAGACCCGGCTACCGCGACCGCCGCCTGTTTAAGCGAGGTACGCGAGCGTGACAGCACCTTTTCCAGGGTCTGCCCGACGCTTTCGAGTTCGACTATATTCTTTTCCGCCACCGCACCGGGGGGAAGAGGTTCAACCGCATACGCTTCTACCTTGTAGCGGTTTCCTGACCGGCTGAGTTCCAGCAGCTTCACCGTGGTGGAGCTGATATCGATACCCAGCAACGTGTTCGATTTCTTCTTTAGGAGCCCTAGCACAGCCAATTTCCTATCAGCATCCACCACTTACGGGCGGTTCGTATTTGACCACATTAAATAACAGTCCTTGTTCCAGCGCAAATGGCTAAAAGTAAAAAAATCAGCTTATAATGCGGACTGTTAACCCGTTCTCAACCCTTCTTCCGTAAACAGCTTCATTAAACAGGGAAATGATCAATCCCTCATGCGTTTTCTAATCGTTCTGTTCTGGTTGTTGGTTGCCGCTGCGAGTGGCCCGCTTCTCGTCCTCAGCGGTGTCGCACTCTATTTGGGTCCGGCCCTGCCCGATGTAGATACACTGCGCGATGTCAAATTGCAAACACCTTTGCGCGTTTATAGCAAAGATCACAAGCTGATCGCAGAATTTGGTGAAATGCGTCGGCTGCCGATCAGTTTCGAACAAATACCCCGGGGTTTTATCGACGCAATCCTTGCCGCAGAGGATGACAACTTCCTCAATCACCACGGCGTAGACCCGGCCAGCCTGCTACGAGCAGCATCCGAATTGCTCAGCACCGGACACATTCAGACCGGTGGCAGCACTATTACCATGCAGGTAGCGAAGAACTACTTTCTTACCAGCGACCGGGTATTTTCACGCAAACTCAACGAAATATTATTAGCTCTGCAAATTGAGCGTCAGCTCAGCAAGCGGGAAATTTTTGAGCTTTACGTCAACAAGATCTATCTGGGTAATCGTGCTTACGGTATTGAAGCTGCAGCCCACGTTTACTATGGCAAGCCGATTGCTGAATTGCCACTGGCCGAACTGGCCATGATCGCCGGGCTGCCCAAGGCACCGTCGGCCTACAATCCGGTAGCCAATCCGGAGCGCGCGCGAATCCGCCGGGACTGGATCCTGCAGCGCATGCTGCAACTGGGCAGCATTGATCGGGCCGCATACGAAGAAGCGGTGGCCTCCTCGGTTACCGCGCGCAATCACGGCGCCAATCCTGAACTGGAAGCACCCTATGTAGCCGAGATGGCCCGATTGGACATGATCGAGCGCTTCGGCACGGCGGCCTATACCGACGGATATCATGTCTATACCACGGTGGACAGTCAGCTACAGAGCCAGGCCAACCGCGCCTTGCGTGACGGACTGATCGCCTATGATCAACGTCACGGCTACCGCGGGCCCGAGGCCCGGCATCCAGAAGCAGATCCAGAACAACTGACGCAATTGGTTCGCCAATCCCCCAGCATGGGCGGGCTGCGGGCGGCAGTTGTCGTTGACGTGAATGAAGACAGCGCCAGGGTCATCCTGCGCAACGGCGAGCAAGGCATCATTCCATGGGAGGCCATGCGTTGGGCGCGACCTTATCTGAGCGCCAACAGCATGGGACCGAATCCGCGTAAACCCGCCGATATATTGCAACGCGGCGACCTGATTCGTGTTCAGTCGTTGGACGAGCCTGAACAATACCGACTGTCCCAGGTGCCCCAGGCCCAGAGCGCGCTGATCAGCTTATCGCCGCAGGACGGCAGTATTCAGGCGCTGACCGGCGGCTTCTCTTTTGTACAGAGTAACTATAACCGTGTCACCCAGGCCCGACGTCAGCCCGGCTCGGCCTTCAAGCCGTTCCTCTACAGCGCCGCGCTGGATCATGGTTATACCCCCGCCAGCCTGACCAACGATGCGCCGCTGGTGTTCAATGATGGCCATCAGAGTGAAGATTGGCGTCCGCGCAACTCAGGTGGCGATTTTCTCGGCCCGATTCGTTTGCGCGAGGCGCTTTACCGCTCACGCAATCTGGTCTCCATACGCTTGATGATGGATATTGGCGTGGACGAGGCCTTGACCTATATCGAACGCTTCGGATTCAATCGCAGCGAGCTGCCTCGCCACCTCTCCGCCTCGCTCGGTACGCCCGAATTTACGCCCCTGCAGATAGCCACGGGGTATGCGGTGATTGCCAATGGCGGGTATGCGGTCAAACCCTGGTTGATAGAACGCATCGAGAACAGTGAACAGCAGGTGATCGACTTCACTCGGCCCCCGGTCACGCCGGAGAAGCTGGTTGAGCATCAGGCGCGTGTGGATGCCTACGCGGGTCTCAGCACTGATGGAGCGCGGCCCGAAGCGGCCGTTGCCGAACAGGTCATCGACCCGCGCACCATCTATCAGTTGAACAGCATGCTGCAGGATGTCATCACCCGCGGCACCGGCTCCCGTGCCCGCGAACTCAAGCGTAACGATCTGGCCGGCAAGACCGGCACTACCAACGATCAGAAGGACGGCTGGTTCGCTGGATACAACGGCGACTTTGTCACCATTGTCTGGGTTGGTTTTGATCAGCCGACGCCACTGGGTCGCCGCGAATACGGCAGCACCACGGCACTGCCCATCTGGACCCAGTTCATGGCAGCCGCGCTGGATGGTCGGCCGGCCCACAGCCAACCACCGCCAGAGGGGCTGGTTACTGTGCGTGTCGATCCACACACCGGACGCAGTGCTCGTCCCGGTACGCCTGGCGCTTTCCTGGAGATATTCAAGGAAGAGGACATTCCGCCTTCCTATAACGAGTTGGATATCGGCGGTTATAGCAGCGAAGACGCGCTCACACCGCTGGAACTGTTCTGACTCAGCGCCAATATCTGCTGGCGCAGCCAATGGTTGGCAAGATCATGTTCGGCCTCTTCATGCCAGTACAGGCTGAGCCCCAGCTCGGGTAGCGGCAGCGGCATGTCCAGCACCCGATTTCCCAGCGCTGGATTGATCTGTTCGGCCTGCAATCGCGACATGGTCAGCAACAGGTTGCTGCGTGCCACAACCTGGCTCGCCGCCAGATAGCTCTGACAGCGCTGCACCACATTGCGCCCCAACCCCAGATGCCCCAGCGCCAGATCCTCGAAGGACAGCCCGCGCCGCCAAGAGGCCACCGCAATATGCTCGGCAGCCAGATAGCGCTCTGCTGTCAGATCCCCCTCGAAGTGGCCGCTGGCGACCACACAGAGCGACGCGCTGACCAGTTGCATCTGTCGCAACGGGGATGCCGCTGGTCGAGCAATCTGTATCGCCAGGTCAATTCGTCCGGCGGACATCTCCAGCGGCAAATCGCCCCAACGCACTCCTGCTGTATGTACACGACAGTGCGGTGCCAGCGTGCGCATCCGCAAGAGCAGCGATGGTAATACCGCAGGCTCCAATTGCTCCGGCAGACTGAGAGTAAAGGTGCGCTGATCGGTTAGCGGGTCGAACTGCTGCAACCAACCAATGCCTTGCTGCAAACGCTCAAGACTATCCAGAATCGCCGGCGCCATACGCAAGGCCATCATGGTAGGGGCAACCCCCCTGCCCTCACGGACAAACAGCGGATCGGAGAAATGCTCGCGCAGACGTGACAGAGCATGGCTGACTGCCGACTGACTGACATGCAGTACCGCTGCGGCGCGGGTCAAACTGCGCTCGCGGTAGATCACTTCGAATATGCGGAACAGGTTCAGATCAATACGAGCCAATGATGGCGATGTATTCTTCTCATTCATGCAAATAGATTCCGATGTGCTGACTTGTGCTGCATGATAGATATATGAGCGACATCCATGAATCATACTCATGGATCGGAATGAATAATCATCGCTTTCAGCACCGCGAACATCGTCTTACTCTGCTGCTACTCATACAAAACAAGATCAATAGACGGAGCATCGCATGTCAGAACAGGCTTATCTGCAACGGCTCGCCACACTGCAACAGGCTGCCTGGCCACAGGGCCACGCCACTGAACCGCAATACCCGCTGGGCCAGCGCCCGCTTACTCATTATCTGAAGCACTGGGCGCAAACCGATCCGGATAAGCCTGCCGTACGCTTTTATGGCCATGACCTCAGCTATGCCGAATTGAACGATATGAGCGATCGTTTTGCTGCGCTTCTCCTGGAGCGAGGCGTCAAGCCTGGCGACCGGGTGGCGGTCTACATGCCCAACTGCCCGCAGCTGCATATTGTCTTCTATGGCATCCTCAAGATGGGTGCTGTGCATTGCCCGGTCAGCCCCATGGCCATGCCCATGGAACTGAGCTATCAGCTCAAGGACTGCGGCGCACAGGTTATCGTGTGTTTTGACCAGCTGTTGCCTGTGGTACGCCAGGTCGCCGCCGAATGCGAACTGCAACTACTCATCAGCACCAGTCTGTCGGAATTATGCCCGGCAGAACCTCCTTTCGCGGTGCCCGACCTGCTGCTGGCACCGAAACTACCCATCACCGACGCCATTGACCTGTTACCCACGCTGACCGGCATCGCCCCTCGCACCGATTTGCCCGAGCCCCTGCTGGATGATATGGCCGCGCTGAATTACACCGGCGGGACAACCGGCCTGCCTAAAGGCTGTATCCATTCCCATGGCGATATGCTCTATACCTGCGCCAGCTTTTTACCCCCCGCATTGGGTCTGGACGCGGATCGTGTCAGTCTGAACTTCATGCCAGAGTTCTGGATTGCCGGTGAAAACGCCGGATTACTCTTTCCGGTCTTTGGCGGCACTACGCTGGTACTGCTGGCGCGCTGGGACGCCCTGGCGTTCATGGGCGCGGTGCAACAGTACCGGGTCAACCACTGCGGCCTGCTGGTCGACAGTGCCGCAGAAATCCTTGATCACCCGCAGCGTGATCAGTTTGATCTCAGCTCGCTGACAGTCACTTCCTGCGTGTCCTTTATCAAGAAGCTGACCCCGGAGTACCGACGCCGCTGGCGCGAACTGACCAATTGCACGCTGTTTGAAACCAGCTTCGGCATGACCGAAACCCATACCTGCGACACCTTCACAGCGGGCCTGCAGGAAGATGATCTGGATCTCAAGTCTGCCCCTACCTTTGTCGGGCTGCCGGTGCCCGGCACCGAGTTCAAGGTATGTGACTTTGATAGCGGCGAGCTGCTGCCGCTGGGCAGCGAGGGCGAACTCTGTGTGCGCTCCCCGTCACTGCTCAAGGGCTACTGGAACCGACCGGAAGCCAGCGCCGAAGCCCTGCGCAACGGCTGGCTGCATACCGGCGACAGTGGCGTCATCACCGAACAGGGCTTTATTCGCTACCTCGGTCGGCGCAAGGAAATGCTCAAGGTCAATGGCATGAGCGTTTTCCCCAGCGAGCTGGAAGCCATGCTCGGACAGCACCCGGATATCCTCGCCTCCGCAGTGATTGGACGGCCGGATGAGCGCCGGGGCGAAATGCCGCTGGCCTTTGTGATCACCAAACCGGATAGCAACCTGACCGCGGACAACCTTATCGGTTGGTGCCGTGACGTCATGGCCGGCTACAAGGTGCCGGAGGTGCGCCTGGTGGAATCCCTGCCGATGACCGCTACCGGCAAGGTGAAAAAGAACGAACTCAAGGAATTGATCTGATGCCTTTCAAACGTGTGCTGATTGCGAACCGTGGCGAGATCGCCATCCGCCTGGCAAGAGCAGCAGCAGAATTGGATATACCCAGTCTGGCGGTCTATTCCGAGGACGATGCCGAGTCCCTGCATGTGCGCAAGGCGGATGCCGCCGTGGCGCTGCGCGGACGTGGCGCTCCCGCCTATCTGGATATATCCCAACTGATTGCGCTAGCGCAGGAACAGGGCTGCGATGCCATTCATCCCGGATACGGTTTTCTCAGCGAGAGCGCTGAATTCGCCCGTGCCTGCCACACTGCGGAGATTACCTTTATCGGCCCGGATGCCAGCGTGCTGGATTGTTTTGGCGACAAGGCCAGCGCCCGCCGATTGGCTCAGCAACATAACGTACCACTGGTACAAGGCACCAACGAGGCGACCAGCCTGGAGCAGGCACAAGCCTTCTTCAGCAGCCTGCCACCAGGCAGCGCCGTCATGCTCAAGGCGCTGGCGGGCGGCGGCGGGCGCGGCATGCGGGCAGTCGATGATCCGGCGCAGCTGGCAGACGCTTTCGCCCGCTGCGCCTCGGAAGCCAAGTCAGCCTTCGGCAATGGCGATCTGTATATCGAACGGCTGATTCGCCGCGCGCGGCATATCGAAGTGCAGATTCTGGGTGATGGCGAGCATGTCATCCATTTGTGGGAACGTGAGTGCACCCTGCAACGGCGTAACCAGAAACTGTTGGAGATAGCCCCCGCTCCCGACCTCACCCCAAAGATACGTGAACAGTTGCTCGACGCTGCGGTGAAGCTGACCCGCGCCGTCGGCTATCGCGGCCTGTGCACCGTGGAATTCCTGCTGAATGAGGACAATGGAGATTTTGTCTTCATGGAGGCCAACCCGCGTATTCAGGTTGAGCACACCGTTACCGAAGCCGTGACCGGGCTGGATCTGGCGCAACTGCAGATACGCCTGGCTGCCGGCGCCAGCCTGAGTGAACTGGGCCTCAGCCAGGATCAGGTTGCTGCCCCACGCGGCTTCGCCGTGCAGTTGCGCATCAACCTTGAAGCCATGCAGGCCGATGGCAGCGCCCGCCCCACCGGCGGCATGCTGACAGCCTACGAAGCGCCCGGTGGGCATGGTGTGCGGGTGGATGGGTACGGTTACAGCGGTTACACGACCAATCCCGGCTTTGACTCGCTACTGGCCAAACTGATTGTGCATGCAGATACAAGCTATGCGGCCGTCTTGCGCAGGGCCTACCGCGCCCTTTGCGAGTTCCGCATTGAAGGCGTGACCACCAACCTGCATTTTTTACAGAACCTGCTGCTGCACAGGGACGTCCAGAACAACAGTGTCACCACCGGCTTCATCGAAGCCCATGCCGCCATGCTGGTCGGTGCCAGTGAGCACGCCCACCCGCATCTGTTTGCCACACCCACAGCAACCGCGCAGACCCGTCATCAGGCTGATCACCAGGCTCCTGCTGGCAGCCAGCCATTGACCACGCCGGTACAGGGTGTACTGGTCAGTCTCGATGTGCAGGCGGGTGACAGTATCCTCGCCGGCCAGCAGGTAGCGGTACTGGAAGCCATGAAAATGGAGTTTGTAGTCAAAGCCGAGTGCAGCGGTGTTGTTCGCGCCCTGGCCGCCACTCCCGGTGACAACCTGTTTGAAGGCAGCCCGCTCTTGTTTGTCGAACCCACCGGAGAAACGGCAGACCAACAGCTCACCGAGGAACAGATCGACCTGGAGCACATCCGCGCCGACCTGCAGGAAGTACTGCAGCGTCAGCAGCAATTGACCGATGCCCAGCGCCCCGACGCGGTCGCTCGGCGCCGCAAGACCGGTCAGCGCACCGCTAGAGAGAACCTGGCCGACCTGCTGGATGAAGGCAGTTTCATGGAATACGGCGGCTTCGCCCTCGCCGCTCAACGTACCCGGCGCAGCCATGAAGACCTGCTGAAGATGAGCCCCGCGGATGGTCTTATTGCTGGTATCGGTACAGTCAACGCCGCCCTGTTTGGTGCTGAAGCAGCCCGCTGCATGGCGATGAGTTACGACTACACCGTATTTGCCGGCACCCAAGGAGTGATGAACCACAAGAAAACCGACCGCATGTTGGAGCTGGCCGAACAGTGGCGCCTGCCGCTGGTGTTTTACGCCGAAGGCGGCGGTGGCCGGCCCGGCGACGTTGACAAGGTGGGCGTGGCAGGACTGGATTGCACGACCTTCATGCGCATGGCTCGACTCAGCGGGCAGGTGCCGCTGGTGGGCGTCGTGTCGGGCCGCTGCTTCGCCGGAAACGCTGCGCTGCTCGGCTGCTGTGATGTGATCATCGCCACCCGCAACGCCACCATCGGCATGGCAGGCCCAGCGATGATCGAAGGGGGTGGGCTGGGTAGCTACACGCCTGAAGAAGTCGGCCCTACCCGCATGCAGGGGCCCAATGGCGTCATCGATGTAGTAGTCGAAGATGAAGCACAGGCTACCCGTGTAGCGAAGCAATACCTGTCCTATTTCCAGGGCGATCTGCCGACCAGCGAATGCGCCGACCAGCGCATCCTGCGGCATCTGATTCCGGAAAATCGCCTGCGGGTGTACGACATCCGCGAGGTAATCACTGCGTTGGCCGATACCGATTCCGTGCTGGAGCTGCGTCAGCAGTTTGCACCGGGCATGATCACCGCCCTGGTACGCATTGGCGGCAAGGCCTTTGGCCTGATGGCCAATAACCCGATGTATCTGGGTGGCGCTATTGATGCGGCGGCTGGCGATAAGGCTGCGCGTTTCATGCAGCTCTGTCAGGCCCATGGCCTGCCGATGGTGTCGCTCTGCGATACCCCCGGCTTCATGGTCGGTCCCGAATCCGAACAACAGGCAACAGTGCGCCATGTGTCACGCATGTTCGTCACCGCTGCCAGCCTGAGCATTCCGTTCTTCACCGTCGTCCTGCGCAAGGGCTACGGTCTGGGGGCGCAGGCCATGGCCGCCGGCAGCTTCCACGCGCCGATGTTCACCATCGGCTGGCCGAGCAGTGAGTTTGGCGCCATGGGCCTGGAGGGTGCGGTGCGATTGGGCTTTGCCAAGGAACTGGCAGCACTCGAGGATCCGACGGAGCAGAAAGCCCTGTTCGACAAACTGGTCGGAGAGTTGTATGCCCGCGGCAAGGGCATCAGCATGGCCAGTTTCCTTGAAATCGACGCAGTTATCGACCCACTGGAAACCCGTGATTGGCTACTGCGCGGCCTCAACTCGGCACCCGCTGAGTCCTTGCAAGCGGGCACCCGGCCCTTCGTGGATACCTGGTAATCTCTGCCGCTTCCGGTTGCCCTGTGATCAGCGTTGCTTGAGTTCTACTCGAGCAACGCTGGCTTCGCCGCAGATATCACGTCATCCCCCACCCGCACAGCTCGCAACCGATCAGCGCGAACCAACTGATGGCTGGCTATGATCAGCAATCCATCCGCCTGCCGACGCACCAGTGCCTGCATCACCCTGTCACGGGTTTCAGCATCCAGTCCGGCAAAGGGTTCATCCAATAACAGAATGGGGCGATCCGCCAAAAGCAGCCGCGCCAGCGCAATACGTCTTGCCTGGCCACCGGAAATAGCCGAACCCAGCTCCCCCGGCAACAGCTGTAACTGCTGCGGATGGCTGCGCACCCAGTCATCCAGTGCCATGTCCGCCAGTACCTGCCATAACTGCCCATCATCGGCATTGGGGTTGCCCAGCCGCAGGTTATCCGCCAACGGCAGATCAAAGATATCCACATCCTGGGGCAGCCAGCCCATCAGATTGCGCAGATCCCAGTGCTCCAGCGGTTGGTTATTGAGCAGGCAGCGCCCCTGGTAGTCGATGGACTCACCGGCGAGCAGCTGCAACAAGGTGGATTTACCCCCTCCGGAGGGGCCGTGCAGCAGCAGTGTTTCCCCCTGCTCCAACTGCACATTCAGATCCGCAGCGCCATTCAATGCCCCCGGCCAGCACACGCTCAGTTGTTGCCAGGCCACGGTATAAGGCGGTTGAGGCCTGGGCCGAACCGCGCCAGAGGGCGGAGCGCCAATCTCTACCAATGCCTCCACCCTGTCCCGTGCGGCCTGACTCAAGCCCAACGCCACAAAACTGCCCGCCAAGGGCAGCAGTGCTTCCCCCAGCCCCAGCAATGCCAGGGTAACCGCCAGAAGCACAGGCACCGAGATGTCTGCACCTGTCAGCCCTTCAGCCTGCCATAGCACCATCAGCAGGCTGGCGGCCAGCGCCCACTGCTGCAGCAAAGCAATCACACTGGCGAGTTGCTGCTGGTCATCCTGCTGTGCCAGGTATTGTTGATCCCGCTGACTGAAATCTGCTGCCCGACCTGCCCAGCGTTGCCAGATCAACAGGGGTGTGAGCAGTTGCAGGCTATCCAGCAGATGAGCCCGGCGTTGCTCTCCACGTTCGACATCATCACGGGCCAGCTGCCCGCCCCGCCAATAGCCGAGCCATGGCAGTAACCAGGCCATTAGCAGACCGGGCAACGCGGCAATCAGCAGATGACTGCCGATCAGTCCCAGAAGCCCTGACAGCAACAGCAGTATCAGACTGGCCCAGGCCCAGGGCATCACCACCCGCAGGGGAAATTGATCAAGCAGGTCGATGTCAGCCACCAGCCGGTGCATCGCCTGGCTGCTGCGTGCAGGCAACTGGCTAGCCTGGCTGATTCGGCGAAACAGAGTCGCACGCAGATCGCGGAGCAATCCCAGTGCAGCATGGTGCGACGCCAATCGCTCACCGTAGCGGCCCAGGGTGCGAGTCAATGCCAGCAGTCGGATGATCGCGGCTGGTCGAAAGATGTCCAGCACGTATCCGGTTGCCATGCCGGCCAACGCAGCTGCGGTGATGAACCATCCGGATAAGGCGAGCAGGGCGATAGCAGAGAACAGCGCTATCGAGCCCAGCAACAGCGCCAACAACCAGCCCTGCCAGCGGCTGCGCAGCAATCCATACAGCGCCATCGGTTGCCGGTCTGGCCTGTGTGGGTCAGTCATGGCAGCGCTCCAGACTCAGCCGCCGATCCACCCACTCCAGGCCGGCCGATTCATGACTGACCAGCAACAGGGTTCGTCCACGACTGACGCGCTCCAAAAGCGCACCGATGATCAGCGCAGTCTCAGTATCCAGATGAGCCAGCGGCTCATCCAATAGCCATACCGACGTATCGCGCAGCAGCATGCGCGCCAGCGCCAGCCGGCTCAATTGCCCACCAGACAGGCCTGAACCACACTCTCCCAGCGGGGTCTGTAACTGCAGCGGTAATCGCCGTAATAATGGCCACAACTCGACCTCACGCAGCACCTCAATCAGCTCGGCATAGCTGGCTTCCGGTGCTGACAGCCGCAGGTTATCCGCCACGGTTCCCGGCAGCAGTTCAGGCTGCTGAGCCAGATAGCTGACATGGGCATGCCACTCATTGCGGCGCAGCTGCGCCAACGGGCGCCCATCAATCAGAATCTCGCCGCAATAGGGTAGAAAGCCGAGCAAAGTATGAATCAAGGTGGACTTGCCGCTGCCGCTGGGGCCCTGCACCAGCAGCCGTTCACCTGCAGCCAGCCGCAGGTTTACCTCTGGCAGCCGCGCCGGGATACCCTCCCCCGCTACGGACAGCTCGTGGCACTCAATGGCCGGCGCAGCGGGCAGTGTCAAAGGCTGAGCGCCGGCATGTTCCACGACATTCAATTGCAGTAACGGCAGCATATCGGTCAGTGCCGCCTGCGCTTCGGCGCGGGCATGGTAGTCACTGCCCAATTGCCGCAATGGCGCATAGAACTCCGGGGCCAACAGCAGGATGAACAGGGCGCTCTGATAGGGCACCGGCGTTTCACCCTGCGTCCAGGGCAACATCCCGAGCAGTCCCATACCCAGGTAAAGCGCCAGCATGGCAATGGCGATCGAAGCAAAAAGCTCAAGCACAGCGGTGGATAGAAAGGCCAGGCGCAGCACTCCCATGGTACGGCTGCGGTAGTCTTCCGCAGCCTGCTCCACCGCCAACTGCGCGGCGGGCAGCGCCTGCAGATGACGCAATGTGCGCATACCGCGTAACAGATCGAGGAAGCGACTGCTCATGCGGCCCAACGCACCAAACTGACGCTGGCTCGCGGCAGCAGCACTCTGCCCCAATAGAATCATGAACAGCGGCACCAGGGGCGCCGTCAGCAACAGCAAGCCCGCCGCGAGCAGGCTGTGCCAGGCGGTAACCACCAGCAGCATCAAGGGCACAATGATGACCAGTTGGCGCTGCACCTGATAGCGGCTGATGTATCCCTCCAGCGCGTCTACCTGATCCAGTACCTGGCTGGTCAATTGTGCATCAGCGCCCAGTACCCGGCGCGCCGGGCCCAGCGCGGCCAGGCGTTGTAACAGCAGCTCCCGCAGATCTCTTCTGGCCCGCCAGCCAGCCTGCTGACAGAGTCGTTCCCGCGCATACTGCAGCAGCGGGCGCGACATCAGGCAGATCAGCAAAGACGGCAACCACCAGCCGGCCCGCTCGGCAGCCGGCGCGTCCAGCCAATAGATCTGTAACCAATGCCCGAACAGACTGGCTATGACCCAGCTCTGCAGAATAAACAGCACAGCAGCCAGCAGCGCCAACCCCAGCGCGATACACAGCAACCGGCGCTGACCGCGCATGATCCGACGCAGCCACCGCGCTACCTCATCCGCAGGGCTCATGGGTCAGCAGCGTTCCTCAATGGTAGCCTTCACCGGCGCGCACCTTGCCGCGGAACACCCAGTAGGTCCAGGCGGTATAAGCGAGGATGACCGGGATGACGAACAGCATGCCGATCAGCAAAAACAGCTGGGAGCCCGGTGCCGAGGCGGCATCCCAGAGGGTGTAATCGGGCGGCACCACATAGGGCCACTTGGTGACCAACAGACCCAGAAAGGTAAAGACAAACATACCCATGGTGGCAATGAATGGACTGGTCTGCTGACGTCGACTGATGCCACGGAACACCAGCCAGGCAAACACCAGTGCCAACAGCGGGAAAATCCAGATGACGCGAATAACACTGAACCAGCGTTCAAAGGCAGAGGGGTCAACCAATGGCGTCCACACGCTCACAATGGCAAACACCGCCAACACCGCCAGTAACAACCAGGGCGCAATGCGGTAGGCCCATTGCTGAATATAGTCCTCCGTCTTCATGATCAACCAGGTACTGCCGAGCAGCGTATAACCAGCCAGCAAGCCCAATCCGGTCAGCACAGTGAACGGTGTCAGCCAATCCAGCGGCCCGCCCACATAGCGTCCATCCAGGGTATTGAAACCTTCAATGTAGGTGCCTACGACCGCACCCTGTGCGAAAGCAGCGATCATCGAGCCACCGGCAAAAGCCCAGTTCCACAGATACCGGGAGCGCTCGGCCTTGAAGCGGAATTCAAATGCCACGCCGCGGAAGATCAGTCCGGCGAGCATCAGAAACACGCCGATATACAGCGCGGGCATGAACACTGAATACACCAGCGGGAAGGCCGCCAGTAAACCCGCACCGCCGAGAATCAACCAAGTTTCGTTGCCATCCCAGACTGGCGCAACCGAATTCATCATCACGTCCCGCGCCGCCTCGTCGGGCGCGAAGGGAAACAGGATGCCCACCCCCAGGTCGAAGCCGTCCATCAAGACATACATCATGATGCTGAAGGCGATGATCACTGCCCAGATAATACTCAGGTCAATGCCGTGCATGGGTGTGTTCTCCCTCGTCCATACTGACATGGCTGGCCGACAGCGGACGCTTTGGCCGTTCAACATCGTGGGTATCAGCATGCCCGTCGATACTCTCGATACCGGCGCGCAACACACGCATCAGGTAGTACAGGCCAGCGCTGAAGATCAGCGCATACACCAGCACATAACCCAGCAAGGTGAATAACACCATGCCTCCGGTGAGCGACGGGGTCAGTCCTTCAATATGGCTCATCTGCTCGTACACCAGCCAGGGAAAGCGACCCACCTCGGTGACTATCCAGCCGCACAGCACAGCGACAAAGGGGGTGAATGCCATCAGCCGCAGGGTTTGCAGGAAGAACGGCTGACGCCAATAACGACCGCCCTTGCGCAACACCAGCCCGGCCAGTGCGCAACCGATCATCAACAGTCCGATACCCACCATGATGCGGAACGCCCAGAACACGATCCACACCGGTGGCCGTTGCTCGGGCGGCACTGTCTTGAGGCCGGGCAGTTCACCACTCCAGTCATGGGTAAGAATCAGACTGCCCAGCCTGGGAATGCCCACCTCGAAGTGGTTACGCTCAGCCTCGCGAACAGGCAGGGCGAACAGCAGCAGCGGCATGCCGCGCACTGTCTCCCAGTTTCCCTCCATTGCCGCCACCTTGATGGGTTGATGCTCCAAGGTATTCAGCCCATGGAAGTCACCAATGACCGCTTGTGTCGGCGCAGCAATCAGGATCAGCCAGAGGCACATGGACAGGGCCCGACGATTGCTTTCCACCTCGCGGCCGGTCAGCAGATACCAGGCACTGACCCCGGCGACAACAAAGGCGCCGGTAAGGAAAGAGGCGACCACCATATGGGCAAAGCGGTAGGGGAATGACGGGTTGAAGATGGCCTGGCCCCAGCTGGTGACGGCAAACATGCCATCCGCGAACACGGTACCAACCGGGGTGTGCATCCAGCTGTTGGCCGCCAGAATCCAGAATGTCGAAATGAGCGTGCCCAGCGCCACCATGCAGGCGGAGAACAGATGCATGCCCGGCGGTACCTTGTCGCGGCCAAACAACAGCACACCAAGGAAGGCCGCTTCAAGAAAGAAGGCAGTCACCACCTCATAGCTGAGCATCGGGCCGATGAAGTTGGCCGCTGCAAAGGAAAAGTTGCTCCAGTTGGTACCGAACTGGAAGGACATGACGATGCCCGAGACCACGCCCATGGCAAAGGCCACGGCAAATACCTGGATCCAGAACTGCGACAACCGCGTCCAGACCGGATTGCCGGTCTTGAAGGCGAGCATCTCGAGGAAGGCGATAAAGGTAGCAAGGCCGATGGTGAACACCGGGAAGATCGCGTGAAAACACACGACAAAAGCAAACTGCAGACGGGATAGCAGCAGCGGATCGAATTCCATCTGTGCAACTCCTTATCCTGGTCGATCCCTACCGGGCTGACCGTTCGGCGAGGTTAATTCTGGCTCCGGACTATGGGAGGCGCATCGCTCCGATCACGGCAAAGCCAAAGCGGCCACCACCGGGCGCGCTGAAGTATCAGACAGGGGATAAGGGAGGGCGTTCCCGGCTTTTCTGCCGGGAACAGACGCGACACGCTAGAGCATCATCCAGAATGCCACGCACACAGGCAGCAGCAGCGCAGTGACGATGCCCATCAGGCTCATCGCCAGCGCCGCGAAGGCGCCCGTTTCGTCACCTTCTTCCAGCGCCCGGGAAGTGCCCACCGCGTGGGCCGCCAGGCCCAAGGCCATGCCGCGCGCGGAAGGCTCGGTGACACCGGTTACGTTCAACAGCCAGGGGCCCATCAGCGCACCCAGCACCGCGGTATACATGACAAAGCCAGCCGCCAGCGCGGCGATGCCACCCACCTGCTCCGCCACTGCCATGGCGATCGGTGTGGTCAGCGATTTAGGCGCCAGCGTCATCAGCATGGCGAAGTCAGCGCCCAGCAACCAGGCCAACAGCAGGGTCACGACCGTCACAAACACACCACCCACCATCAGGGTAATCATCACCGGCCAGAAGTATTGCCGAATGCGTCGCATATTGTGGTACAGCGGCACCCCCAGGGCGACGGTAGCGGGCGCCAGCAACATGGTCAGAGGGAACACCGCATCACGATAGGCGGGATACTCCAGACCAAGCAGCCAGAGCGCCGGAATCAGCAGGGTGATGGCGACGATCAATGGGTGCAGCAAGGCCATACGGGTGCGCTCATACAGAGCCTGGCCCAATTGATACACGCCCAGGGTAAGACCAATCAGGAACAGCGGATGCGCGACCACTGCCGACCAAGCCATGGACAGGGCGTTCATACCCCCTCCTTACGCAGCTGGCGCTTGATCAGATACTGCATCAGATGACCGACAAGCGGTACCACCAGAATAAAGGAGACGGTCAGACTCACCAGAATGGCGGCGGCATCAGCCGCGATCTCACTTCCGTACATCATGATGCCGGTCGCCGGCGGGGTCAGCAGCAGGGGCAGAAAGCGCAACAGTCCAGATGAGGCCGTCTCTATCGAGTCACTGACCCGGCCACGGAAGCGCAGAAATACCACCAGCAGCACCATGCCAATGATGGCACTGGGCAGAAAAGGCAAAAACAGCACATTCAAGGCAGTGCCGATCAGCTGGAACAGAATCAGCCAGCTCAGCCCTCGTATCAACAACATCCGGATATTCCTTCGCCACCACAAAATTGTTTCAGACTTATGACTACATGCCGAGAGCCGGGTCTTAGGGTATCCTCCCTGCCCGCGAGCTTCAAACCATACCACCGATGCCAAAAAAAGCGGCAGCGGATTCTAAAAATACACGCCAGAGACGACCCCGTGGTCGGCTCCGGGCTCATAACGACTGAATGAACATGACTGATGAAAATCTGGTTTTCCAAAGCTATGGCCGTTGCTGTAAAGCACCCGCCTTTTTTGACGATTTCTACGCGACCTTCCTCGCCAGCTCCCCGGAGATAAAAGAGAAATTTCTCCACACTGACATGGTTGCGCAAAAGCAGCTATTGCGCGCAGGTATCCTCAATCTCGTGTTGTATGCCCGCGGACTGCCGCCAACCAAATTACATGCACTGGCCGCCTCCCACTCGCGTGACCGGTTGAACATCCAGCCGCATCTGTATAACTACTGGCTGGAAGCCCTGCTGGAGACTGTTCGCCGGCATGACAGTGAAATAGACCGGGACGGGTTGGATGCCTGGCGCAGGGTACTTGCCAAGGGTATTGAAGTGATACGGAGCGGTTACTGACAGGATCAGCAACGCAGTTTAATATGCCCCCTTCGTCAAATCATGCAGCCGGAAACCACTCTCCATGCGCACACTGATCAAGGGCGCCGCCGTCGCCAGCCTTGTTATGACCAGCAGTATCGCTACTGCCTCGCCTCTGCTCTGGCAGGACAACAGCGTGACCTATCTATATGGCAAGGATTTTCAGGTCGACCCGTCCATCCAGCAGACCGTCACGTTAGAACATGTCAGCGGTTGGAGCTTTGGCGATCTGTTCATGTTTGTTGATAGCATTCATTACAACGGCGAAAAGGATGTCGCCGGTAACAACAGCACCTGGTATGGCGAAATTGCACCGCGCCTGTCGCTGGGCAAACTGAGCGGCCAACAGTTCAGTTTCGGGCCGATCACCGACGTGTTGCTCGCTGCCACCTATGAACAGGGACGAGGCGACATCAAGAACTACCTGCTCGGGCCTGCTGTAGATCTGACGGTACCCGGCTTTGATTATCTGCAGCTGAACACCTATTACCGCCACTCCGACACCCCTGAAGGTGTACGTAGCGCATGGCAAATCACCCCGGTCTGGGCATTCACTATCCCAGCCGGCCGCTCCGACATTCTTATCGACGGCTATATCGACTGGATCGTGGACAATGATGGTGGCAACGGTGACAAGCATGCCAACCTGCACTTCAACCCACAGGTCAAATATGATCTGGGCAAGGCGTTGGGCTGGCAGGCAAAACAACTGTATACAGGTATTGAATACAGCTACTGGAAGAATAAGTACGGCCTGCAAAACGTATCGGGCTTCGATACCAATCAGAACGTCACCAATCTATTGGTTAAAATGCACTTCTGAGCCGTGCGGGCTGCCTGTTCAGCAGGCAGCCTGTCCTTTCAAGTCAATGACACCGCATCAATAATACGCACCGCAATGGTGATCAGTATGGTGGCAGAGCCAGCCATCATCAGCGCCACACCCCAGCCCTTGTCACGAAAGTTGAAACCTACTCCCAACAGCAGAAAACCGAGCACCAGCAGGCTCAGCATAAGGTGCAACTCATCAATGGAAGTCATCTGTATCCTTCTTGGTTCAGCAGGCCGTTATTCGACACGGATAATCGGGGGCTCATGGTAGCTGCCTGACATGACACTGCCAAGGCAACTACCTGAACAGAAGGTCTTATTGCAGACCCTGCATTCCTGCCAGCAAGCCGACCAGCTCTTCCAACTCGATGGACTGACCATTGAGCTTGACCGCACCGCCGGCATAGTTCAGCTGGGAAAGGATACTGTCCCCCTCCACCTGACCCAATTGCATCATCTCGGCCATACCGCCGACCATCTCCGCCATCATCAGTGCTTCGCGCTCCACCGCCGCGCTATCTGCCCCAGGCTGGAACAACGCCTTGTGCCGGGCCATATCCACCAGCATCGGTTTGGATAGAACCAGTTTGGCCTCAAGGTTGCTGATCAACTGCGGCATCAGCATGGCGGGCGGCAGTTCCAGAGACATCGGCCGGTCCAGATCCACCCCCAGGCTGAAGCGACTTTCGCCGTTGGCAGTCTTGATGGAAAAATTATCCAGCGACACGCGCGGCTGTCCTTCCAGAATCTGTTCCAGCGCGGCCTGAACCTGCCCCTTCACCGCCTCAACGTCTCCATTCACACTGCCCAACATGGCACTGTTGTATATCCCCGCCAGCACCATCATGGCTTGCGGATCGAAGCGGCTGAAGGTCCAGTCCATATCCATCGAGCCCAGTTTATTGGTTCCATAACTGACCGAGCCAATTCGATAGGTGATCTCCACGTTGGCACCGTCTGCATCCAGTCGGGTGTTATCGGATTGCAGCATTCCGTTGAGAATCAGCGGGGGCTTGTCGTCTACCACCGCAGCCAGTTGATCCAGCTCCATCCTGCCGGAACCCAGGTACAGTCCCGATGCATCGCGCTGACGATCCAGGCTGAAATTCATGCCAACCAGGCTGACGTTGGCCCGCCCTGCCAATTCGATTGAGTCTACCCGGCCCTCGAACTGGAGCTCGGAACCCGTGGTATCGGTTGTGTAAACAGCCGAGAGGCCGGAAAAACGGCTGGTGATATGTTCGTTCTGCCAGTTCAGCGGAGCTATCTGCAGATCGCCCTTGATACCGTTTCCATAACCCACACTGCTGGTCATGGTGACTGGCGGGCGGCCCGCGCTGGCAGCAAACAAATCGGCCAGCGCATCGGTCTGCTCCAATTGTGCATGGCTGACAGCCATGACCGGCAACCATTTGAAAGACGTCAGGCGGGACAGCGGCAGCGGGCCATGTTCGATATGATCGTTGATGAATAGCTCGAGCCCGGCGTCATCCCCCTCAGCCGCCTCCAGCACCAGACGGTAGCGCGCCTGACTGCTGAACAGGCTGCGTTCAAAGGTCGTCATTTCCAACACAAGGTCGGTGTTGGGGAACTGGCTTTGCAGTTGCTCGTTAGCCAGATCAATATTCTGTTCCAGCACCTGCTCCACCTGGCTACCGGTGTACCAGGCACCTGCAACCCCTGCGGCGGCTATTATCCCAAGAGCTATCGCTGCTTTCCCCGCTGTTGTCATGATGCTTGGCGGCCGCAAGAACTGAGTGCAACACCTGACCATTCCGGTATGGTGTCGCCATGTCTTACCTTGAATTGTGTATCGAAGAACGCGCCAACATCCAGGTTGGCCTGGCCCGGGGGATGAG
>Ga0172382_10001855_pt1 | contig 36634 bp, 34 predicted proteins | sample Leawel138RmetaG_FD_122245 | JGI IMG/M metagenome (GOLD analysis project Ga0172382, IMG submission 122245) | Leachate microbial communities from a municipal landfill in Southern Ontario, Canada - Leachate well 138R metaG | ecosystem: Engineered > Solid waste > Landfill > Unclassified | place... | reverse complement strand
TGCTGCACGGGCTGCTCCGGGCTCGTCAGTTTACACAGGATGATGCCCATATTCTCTGCACCCCGGAACAGTTAGATGAAGAAATCAAAGCCGTGACAGATTTTGTTCATTATGCTATGGGGATTTTCGGCTTTGAGTACGAGGTCGAACTCAGTACCCGACCGGCTGATTCGATCGGCAGTGACACCGATTGGGAGTTGGCTACATCCGCGCTGATCGGCGCTCTGAAGGACAAGGGGATACGGTACGAGGTCAACGAGGGGGATGGGGCTTTTTATGGGCCCAAAATCGATTTTAAACTGAAAGATGCTTTGAAACGAAAATGGCAATGCGCTACAATTCAGTGCGATTTTACTCTTCCCGACCGATTTGACCTTGCCTATGTGGGAAAGGACGGAGAAAAACATCGGCCGATTATGTTGCATCGAGTGATTCTTGGTGCCATCGAGCGTTTCATGGGCGTATTGATCGAACATTATGCCGGTGCGTTCCCATTGTGGCTTTCACCGGTCCAGGCTGTGCTCGCCACGGTAACGGATGCCCAGATCCCCTATGCGGAAGCCGTGTACCGGAAAATGCTTGATGCGGGGGTACGTGTCGAGCGCGATGTCCGAAACGAAAAGTTAGGATACAAGATCCGGGAAGGGCGGTTGCAGAGGATACCTTACATGCTGGTTATCGGGGATCGGGAAGTCCAGACGGAAACGGTTACGCCGCGTATGCGGGATGGCGGGAATCTGGAGGCCATGCCGGTGGAGGCCTTCATCGATCTGGTTCGAGAGCAGTGCCGACAATATAAATGATGAAGATGCCTTGGAATTGAGGGTCATCGGCCCCGATTCCACTGCAGGATCAACACTTTTTTGACAGGAGGTGTCATATAGCTAAGGATCTAAGGGTGAATCGTGAGATCAAGGCCCCCCAGGTAAGGGTGATTGACGCGGAGGGAAAACAACTGGGAATCATTTCTCTTGCGGAGGCTTTAGAAGAAGCTGCCCGGATGAGACTTGACGTCGTCGAGGTTTCTCCGAATGCTGATCCGCCTGTGTGCCGGATCATGGACTATGGAAAATTCAGATACCAGCAGAGTAAAAAGCAGCAGATTGCGAAAAAACATCAAACCACCGTCCAGGTCAAGGAAGTGAGATTCCGTCCCAAGACGGAAGAACATGACCTGGAAGTGAAAATCAAGCGAATCAGAAAGTTTTTGGAACAGCAGGACAAGGTGAAAATTTCCATGATGTTCCGAGGCCGGGAAATTGTTTATACGGATATAGGCCGGAAAATCATGGAGAGTGTGAAACAACGACTGGAGGATCTGGCAGTTTTTGATCAGGAGCCAAGGTTGGAAGGAAGGAGCATGATCATGATTGTCTCTCCAAAGAAATAAAACAGGAGAAGGATCACAAAAAAAGAGGAGTAGAGGAATGCCGAAATTAAAGACGCATCGGGGAGCGGCCAAGCGCTTTTCGATTACAGGAAGCGGGAAAGTGAAAATGCGCAAGGCGGGATCAAGCCACATATTGACCTCGAAGACAGCGAAAAGAAAACGAAAGTTACGAAAATCGGTGATCCTTGATGCCAGCGACGTCAGAGGAATCAAAAAACTCATTCCCTACCTGTAAAATCGTTTCTATGTACCGACTGTGAAAAATTAGGAGGCGCAAAACAATGCCAAGGGTAAAAAGAAGCATTGCCGCAAGAAAAAAGAGAAGAAAGATCCTCAAATGGGCCAAAGGTTTTTTTGGGGCGAGAAGCCGGCTGTTGCGGACGGCGACGGAAGCCGTGGATCGATCTATGAAATATGCCTATCGAGACAGAAGGGTTAGAAAAAGAGATTTTCGGCAACTCTGGATTGCCCGTATCAATGCCGCTGCCAGGATGAATGGGGTCAGTTACAGCCGTTTTATAGCGGGGATCAGGAAGGCCGGTCTGGTACTTGACCGGAAAATATTGGCCGATCTTGCGGTGAACGATCCGGATACGTTTTCCAAGATAGCTGCCACGGCAAAGAATGAATAGATTGCCATGATTGCAGGACTGGAAGACCTCCAGAAAAAGGCAGAGGCCGAAATTTCGGCGGCCCGGACTGAAAAAGACCTTTTTGAAGTTAAAACCCGCTATTTGGGAAGAAAGGGGCTGTTGACGGGCCTTCTCCGAAATATCGGTCATGTACCCGTGGAAGAACGCCCCCTTTTCGGCAAACGGGGAAACGAGATCAAGGAGGTTTTGACTGAAAGGATCGAGATTGCTCTGGCCGGGATCAAGGTCGCCGAAAAGGACGATACCCTTTCCAAAGGGAAAATTGATGTCACCCTGGAGGGTCGTCGGATCAGACCGGGGAAGCTGCATCCCATAACCCAGGTAAAAGATGAAATCTGCTCGATTTTTTTCTCTTTCGGCTTTTCCATTGTGGAGGGGCCGGAAGTCGAGTTGGATTACTATAATTTCGAAGCCCTCAACATACCCAAAGATCATCCTGCGCGTGATATGCAGGACACCTTTTATATTGAAGATAATATCGTTCTGCGGACCCACACCTCACCCGTTCAGATCCGTACCATGTTGAAGCAGGCGCCGCCGGTCAGGATTTTGTCGCCCGGCCGGGTTTATCGGCCCGATTCGGATATTTCGCATACCCCCATGTTTCATCAAATTGAAGGTCTTTTGGTTGATAAGGGGATCAGTTTTGCCGATCTGAAGGGGATCCTGACGGTTTTTCTGCAGGAGTTGTTCGGCGCCGAAACGGCTCTCCGTTTTCGTCCAAGTTTTTTCCCCTTTACCGAACCGAGTGCTGAAGTCGATATTCAGTGTGTCATTTGCCGTGGAGAGGGGTGTCGCGTCTGCGCTCAGACCGGCTGGCTGGAAATTCTGGGCTCGGGAATGGTCGATCCCGAGGTTTTCAAAAACGTCGGTTATGATCCCGAGGAATACACAGGATTTGCTTTCGGGCTCGGAATTGAGCGGATTGCCATGCTGAAGTACGGCATTTCAGACATCCGTCTCTTTTTTGAAAATGACTGGAGATTCCTGGAACAATTTTGAGTACCTTTTTATGGAATCCTTCGAGGATTTTGTTCCCTGAGGGATTGGCGGATGACTTATGCAGGTTAGCATCAAGTGGCTTAAAGATTATATTGAATTCGATCTGACACCCGAAGACCTCGCCGAGAAATTGACCATGGCCGGTCTTGAAGTCGAGAGGTTGGAGAGAAGGGAACCCGCATTTACCGGGGTGGTTGTGGCGAAGATACTTTCCCTCGCTCCGCATCCCGATGCCGATAAGCTATCCCTTTGCCGTATTTCAACGGGGCTGGAAGAGTTTCCGGTGGTCTGCGGTGCGTCCAACATCCGGAAAGGCGATATCGTACCTCTGGCCCGGGTAGGGGCAACGATCCCAGGCGGTTATTCGATCAAACGCTCTCGGATTCGGGGAGAATTGTCCGAAGGGATGCTTTGTTCGGAAGAGGAACTGGGTATCGGGAGCGATAATACGGGTATTATGATCCTGCCTTCCGGATTATCCCTGGGGGAAGACCTGGCCCAGGCCCTTGATCTGGGTGATACGGTTCTCGACATCGGCGTCACGCCGAATCGTTCGGATTGCCTCAGCATGATCGGCATCGCCCGGGAAATTGCGGCTCTGACGGGCTCTTCCATCAAATATCCGGAGATAACCATCAAGGAAACCGAGGAGGAGACGGGAGGGATGACCTCTGTCAGGATCGAGGATCCTGACCTCTGCCCCCGTTATACGGCGAGGCTTCTGAAAAACGTCAAGATAGGACCTTCGCCGTATTGGCTGAAACAGCGGTTGGAGGCGGTGGGGCTCCGGGCGATCAACAATGTGGTTGATGTGACAAACTTTGTTATGATGGAATTTGGCCAGCCACTTCATGCCTTCGATTACCATTTTCTGGAGGAGGGAAGGATTGTTGTGCGCCGGTCACGCGCCGGAGAACCCTTCGTATCGCTGGATGGGAAGGAACGAACTCTGCGAGGGGACACGCTGATGATCTGTGACGGGAAGAAGCCTGTCGCCATCGGCGGAATCATGGGCGGTCTCAATTCTGAGGTAAAGAATGAAACGGAAATGATTTTTCTGGAGAGCGCCTATTTTCAGCCGTCATCGATCCGTAAATCGGCCCGTTGGCTGGGTATGAGTACGGATGCGGCATTTCGTTTTGAGCGGGGAATCGATCCCGGTGGGGTGGTGAGGGCGCTTGACCGGGCGGCGCAGTTGATCGCGGAAACATCGGGAGGGGAGATCTGCCGGGGTATGGTGGATGAATATCCGATCAAGATTGAAGCGCCACAGGCCATTCCCCTGCGGATCGGTCGCGTGAACCGCATTCTGGGTGCCAGCCTGAAAGAGGAAGAAATCATCCATACGATGATCAATCTGGGTATGACGGTCAGTACGGCCGATATTCCGGGAAGCTATTCCGTGGCTCCCCCGAGCTACCGGGTTGATATTTCCCGGGAAATCGATCTGATTGAGGAAGTGGCCCGTATGATAGGCTATGACCGAATCGGTTCAGCGCTACCCCGGGTGGCGGTTAAACCTCTTTTAAAAGAGACCAAGCAGGTCTTGGACAAAAGAATACGCCGGATACTTAACGGTTGCGGCTTTTCAGAAACGATTCACTACAGTTTTATCACTGCAAAATCCCGTGATATTCTGAATATCCCGGAAGATGACGAACGTTCCCGAATGCTTCGGATCGCCAATCCTCTGACGGACGACCAGGCCGTCATGCGCACGACACTGGTTTACAATCTGTTGGATACCATGAAAAATAACGCCAACAACGGTTGCCATAACATGAAAATTTTTGAACTCGGTAAAATATTCATTGATTCGAACAGAGGTCGGCAACCTTTGGAAAAGGAACGTCTGGGTGGATTGATGACCGGTTTGGCCTATGACGATTTCTGGCATCTGAAAGAAAAGCCCGCGGATTTTTACAATCTTAAAGGCGTGGTGGAGGACCTTTTTGATGGGCTGCGTTTGTCCGAAGTCACCTATGACGCGTCCCATGTTGAACCGTTTCTCCACCCCGGCCGGAGTTGTGGGATTGCCATCAGGCAGGAACCTCTTGGGTTCTTGGGTGAACTCCACCCTGATGTGCAGAGAACCATGGATTTAAAGAACCCGGCTCTGGTTTTCGAGCTGGACATCGATGCTCTCTGCCGTCATTTTACGGATACGGTCAATTATCGGGAGGTTTCCAAATTTCCCGCCATTGTCCGGGATGTTGCCCTTTTGATTCGCCATGAAATCGAGGCGGCGGATATCATCCGCCTGGGCAGGCGAAGCGAAGAGGAATTGCTTGAAAAAATCAATATATTCGATATATATGTCGGTGAGGGCATACCGGAGGGAATGAAAAGTCTGGGCGTCAGGTTCTCTTACCGTTCCCTGAACAAAACATTGAAAGACGACGAAGTGAACGAAGTTCACCAGGCTATCATCAGTCAAATACTTGAAGCCACCGACGCAAAAATCAGAGGGGAAAATTATTAGTATCCTGTAAGGAGGGAATAATGACCAAGATTGATATTATTCAGGATGTATATGAGAAGCTGGGGATTCCCAAGAAGGATTCTGCCAGGATTGTCGAGTCTGTTTTTGAGTTGATGAAAGACAGCCTCGCCAAAGGGGAAAAAATCAAAATTTCCGGTTTCGGCAACTTTGCCGTCAAGGAAAAGAAAGCGCGTCGCGGTCGCAATCCCCAGACCGGTGAGGAGATTTCTATTTCGGCAAGGAAGGTTCTGACGTTCAAATCCAGCCAGGTTTTACGGCGCGCCCTGAACGATTGATTCAGACTCAAGAGAGAAAAATCCTAATTCCTTGCCTGAAATCCTGGAGATATTCAGGGCAACGAATCAATATATGATGAACGCGTGAAAAGTCAGGGAACGGTCATTATTGAAAATATGTATTAGGTAATTTCAATACGTTACATCGGCATACATTGCAAATTCTGATTTTTTACGACTTCAGCGATATATGGATATATGGGGATTTAGGATTTCATGGATGACAATCTTCCCGATAAGGCCTTTTTTCGCATTGGCGAGGTTGGCAAGATTCTCCAAGTCAAACCTTATGTGATACGTTTTTGGGAAACGGAATTCAAGATCCTGAAGCCCGTCCGAACACCCTCCGGACATCGGCTTTACCGCAAAAAGGACGTCGATGCCCTTCTTTTAATCCGGAAACTCCTGTATGAGCGGCGGTACACTATCCAGGGCGCCAAACAGCATCTGGCTGAGGCGGCCCGGCAAAAGACAGATAGAGAGGCCGACACAAATCACGAAAGACTTGTCGAAATAAAGAAGGTTCTGGTAGGGATTCTTGATTTGATTGATGGCCGGAATCAAACAAGGCAAAACGGCTAAAAGGCAGTTTGGACAAGCAAAATCCCAACTGCCTTTTTTCTGATGAGAGAGGTTACTTTTTCCCCCCGCCTTTGCTGGCACGCTTTGAAGCCTTCATGGGGTTGATCTTTTGTGCTGATTCCTTGATGTCCCGGGCGGTGTGGGATGCAATGGCGCACCTACCTGTAATCCATCGGCTCCCTGGGTCTGCGTACACCTTGCAATACTGACCGGTTGGATATTCAACGATCTTGTTGCAGCCGACGCAGTCCTCAACGACTGTAATACAGGTGCCACCCATAAACGAGCAGCCCCTCTTGGTCATGAATGTACACTCAATACCTTCCTTGATGGTTTGACACAGCATATATTCACCTCTAATATTTTCGGAAAAGATATTCCGAGGGTCTGCTTCATTAACAAATGGTTATTTCTCTGTCAAGGGGAAATTCTTTAACGTCTTGACAGCTTTTGCACAACCGTGGTAGAAGGCGTCATTTTGTGTGCCCCCGTAGCTCAGAAGGATAGAGCAACGGATTCCTAATCCGTGTGCCGTGCGTTCGACTCGCACCGGGGGTACCAGTTACAGTAGGCTAGTTTCCAATGAGTGAATAAAGTTTTTTGCGGTCTCCCGCCAGTGCCTTGGCTCGTTGATGGTTTTTGGGCGGCAATCCGGATGCGGCAATGTAACAATTTTGAAAAGCATCGGAATTCCCATTGTCGTAAGCGAGACTGAAAAGCGCATAGGAAATGATCAGGTCCTTGTCCACACCCTTGCCATTGTAATACAGGAATCCAAGATTGTTCTGCGCATCCGCATATTCCTGTTTTGCGGCCATTTTATACCAGCGGGCCGCCTCCTTATAATTTTGGGGGAAACCAAATCCTTTTTCATTGAGAACCCCGAGATTGAACTGCCCTGAAGGATCACCCTGTTTTGCCGCCAGATCAAACCAAAGCGCAGCTTGCCTGTAGTCCTTCGGCATGCTGAGGCCTTCTGCATAAAAAAGGCCGATCGCCGTCTGTGCTTTGGCATAGCCTTGTTTGGCCGCGAGCTCATAATAATACAGGGCTTGTTTGTAATCGCACGGTACTGTCTGTCCTTTTTGGTAAAACATTCCAAGCTCGAATTGGGCGGCAGGCGTCCCGTTTTTGGATGCCATCTCGAACCAGTACTTTGCCTGAGCAAGGTCTTGCTTTAGACCACGTCCGCACTGATACATCATTCCGAGACTTTGCTGGGCTTCGGGATGTCCTTGCTTGGCGGCCATTTCATACCAGTAAACCGCCTTGGAAAGATTCTTTTTTACCCCTTGGCCATCCTCGTGGATCAAGCCCAGTTTATACTGAGATTTCGGATTACCCTTCCTGGCATCTGACTCGAATAACGTGATGGCTTTCCTGAATGCCTTCTTCTCCATGGCGGCCTGACCATCTTCGTAGAGCCCGGCAAACGCGGTGGACGTTAATACCATAAGACATGCCAGAATATAAAAGCATCCTGATTTCATAGAGTGACACCTCCTTCGCCCATCGTTTCTCAAAACTTCTCGTCGGATTCATCGCAACGAAATAAGAGGAATTTTAATTAATCCCTTGTTAAAAGTCAAAGAGGAGTTTCACCGACGGATCGGGCAGAGATCTCGGAGAGGGGCGAGGGAGGGTCACGATGTCATCCCTTGATCGTCTCACCGGGTTTTTGCCAATTGATGGAAAGGGATTTTGTCTTGACAAAAGTTGTATGAAAAATGAGAAAGGATGTGGGGAGGGGATTGTCGGGAAAGGAATTGACGGATGGAGGTATGGGCATGAAAAGCAAAATGGATATGCATGATCTGAAGAGGGTCAATCATCTCTGGGGAAAAATTTATCCTTACCTTGCGGATCAGGTGTTGAACTATTACAAAAGGAGGGGGGGAGAGGTTCTGGAATGGGGGCCTTTTTCCGGAGGTATATCCTTCGCCCTCCTGAACGGGAATCCCGACATGAAAATCACCATCGCAGTTGCCGAAGAAGACGTTTACGGACTCATGAGGCAGGAAATCGAGGACAATCGGCTGGACACCTCCATAACCTTGGGGAAAAGTGACCTTATTCCAATGGGTTATGGTAGCGATACCTTTGACCTCATTGTCATCCGCGGGGCTTATTTTTTTTTAGATCCAGGGGGGGCCGCGCTCAGGGAAATTTATCGGGTCATGAAACCCGGTGCTGTTGCTTTTGTCGGAGGAGGATACGGTGAAAAGACCCCCCAGATGTTGATCGATGAAATTGCCGATGAATCCAGAATACTAAACGACAGATTGGGACGGGTTCGTGTAACGTTAAAGGATCTGGAAAAGATGATTGCCGGATCGGCTTTACATCATCAACAAATGAGGATCATCGAGGACGGGGGTTTATGGCTCCTGATGGAAAAATAAGACGGTTGTTTTACTTTCCGATGCAGAATGTGGAAAAAATTCTATCGAGAATATCCTCGGACAGCGTCCGGCCCTCGACCTCACCCAATTGATGCAGCGCGTCCCCCAAGTCGACGGCCACGATTTCCGGAGGTGAACCTTCGAGGATGTGGTCACGCGCCTTGGCTATGAGAGAGGCCGCCTGGGACAGCGCGTGGTAGTGTCGGATGTTGGTGATATGGACCGCCCCGGGGTCATGGACCTCCGATGCCGGCGCAAGGCGGGATATTTCATCCTTCAGGGCGGAGAGGCCCGTTTCAAATTTTGCCGATAGGGGGAGAGGCCGCGATAAGGGGCGCCGCTTCAGGAGTTCATTCGTGTCGAAGCGGGTGGGAAGGTCTTCCTTATTGATCACGGCGATCACCTGTTCCTTGTCCGCAGTGTTTTCCATTACGAGGAGATCATCGTCGTCCAACTGCCGGCTGCCATCGAACACGGCAATCACCACATCCGCGTCGGCCAGTTTCTGATAAACCATGGCGATTCCCTGAAGTTCGATTTCGTCGCTGGTCTTGCGAATACCCGCTGTATCTGTGAGGGAAACAGGCAGGCCGCCGATTTGGATTGATTCTTCAATGAAATCACGAGTGGTTCCCGGAATGGGGGTGACAATGGCCCGATTTGTTTCCAGAAGGGCGTTCAAAAGGCTGGATTTCCCGACGTTGGGTTTGCCGATGATTAAAACACGCAAACCATCCTGGTAAATTCTTCCATTCCGATAGGTGCCCAGCAGGGCTGAAAGTTCGGCAAGACAAGCGTCGAGAGGGGCTGAAGCCTGGGGTGTCTCCATCTCCGGTATATCCTCTTCGGTAAAATCAATCGAGGCTTCCAGTACAGCCAGAACATCCATCAGTCTATCCTGAATGGCGGACACCGCATTTGCCAGCGATCCTTTGAGGCGGTTCACCGCTTCCGAGAGCCCCCTTTCCGTACGGGCTCGAACCAGATCGAGGATCGCTTCCGCACGGGATAAATCAATGCGGTTGTTCAAAAAAGCCCGTTTGGTGAATTCTCCCGGTTCGGCGAGGCGTGCTCCCAGATCGAGGACTGTCTGCAAAATTGTTTTGATGACAAGGGGCCCGCCATGGCAATTGATTTCTACTGTGTCTTCGCCGGTGTAACTGTGCGGCTTGTTCATAAAACACAACAGGACTTCATCGATCAAGGCCCCGTTTTGAGGGGAAACGATATCTCCGTGGTAAAGCCTGTGCGATTCAGGATGGGGGGTGTGACGGGTTGGACGAAAAATCCGCCGGGCAATTTTGAAGGCACCGGTTCCGCTGATCCGAATGATCCCAACGCTTCCGTAACCAAACGGCGTTGCCAGGGCGGCTATGGTATCACCAGAAGAGGCCAATATCCTTCTCCGCGTTGAAGAGGCTACTTCCTGTCAGGCAAGATAATGATTTTTCTGAACTCACCTTCTCCGCGGCTCTTCGTGGTGAGGCCCTCCTCGTTTTGCAGGGCCATGTGGATGATCCGCCTATTATGGGCGTTCATGTGACTGACCGTAATCGGTTTTTGTGTACGCCGCGCCTTTTCTCCAAGTTCCTTGGCCAAAGCGACGAGGGAGTCTTCCCGTCGTTTTCGGTAGCCTTCCGTATCAATGACGATCATCTTTCGGGAATCGGTCAGACGGTTCGAAGCTTTGTTGACGATATATTGAAGGGCGTCCAGGTTCTTCCCGCGCTTGCCGATCAGCAGGCCGCCCCCATCTCCGTGAATATTTAAATTGACCCGGTCTTCCCCTTCCTCCAACGTGACAGAGGCTTCCATGGACATGTGCGTCAAAATGCCCTCGAGGATTTCCTTTGCCCTGTCTCCGATGGTTTCTGTACCGGATTCTACAGGGGTTTCTGATTGTCCAGCGACTTCTTCTGACGTGTCCTCTGTGGAAACAATGTCAAGTTCTCCGTTTCCCTTTGTTCCGGACACAGGCGCGGTGGGGGGCATTTCAAATACGAGCAAGGAGGCTCCGATGCGCGCTTTTTTTGATCCAAACCCAAAAAAACCCGTTGATCCCTCAGAAATGATTTCTATATTCAGTCTCTCTCTGGGAACGTTCAATGACTGACAGGCCTTTTCGATGGCTTCATCAATCGTTCTTCCTTCATATTCCTTTAACTGTGTCATGCTGCATCCTATACATTAGCGTATTTATTGATATAAACCTGTTGGCCGATACTGATGATGTTGTTGAAAAGCCAGTATAAAACCAGGCCCGAGGGGAAATTGAGGAAGAGGAAGGTAAAGACAACCGGCATAAACAACATGATTTTGGCCTGCATGGGATCACCCATGGTGGGGGTCATTTTCTGCTGAAAGAACATCGTTGCGCCCATTATAATGGGTGTGATGTAGTAGGGGTCCTTGGCGGAAAGATCCTGTATCCAGAAAAAAAAGGGTGAATGGCGGAGTTCAATGGCATAGAGAAGCACCTTGTAAAGACCGAAGAAGACAGGAATCTGGATCAGAATCGGCAGACAGCCCCCCAGGGGATTGACTTTGTGGGTCTTATAAAGCGCCATCGTTTCCTGGCTGAGTTTTTGTTTGTCGTCCTTATACTTTGCGCGCAGTTCCTGCATTTTGGGCTGGAGTTTTTGCATCTCCTTCATGGATTTGTAGCTTTTGTTCCCCAGAGGCCAGAAAATAATCTTGATGAAAATGGTTAGGATTATGATGGCAATTCCGTAGTTATGGACGTACTGGAAAATGAACTTCAGGACGATTAAAAGGGGCATGCTGAGCCATTTGATCAGGGACCCGAAATCGATCGCGTTTTCCAGGCCCACATTCAGGGACTTCATGATCGAATAATCCTTGGGTCCCAAATAGAGTGTGTAGGCAAAGAGAGCGTTCTGTCCGGCGGGGATGATGTTTTTTGGACCCTTCAATTGCACGGAGACGACGTTGCGCGCATTCCGGTTCAGGATGAGCGAGGTCAGCGCCGGTTTTTGGGAAATCATGGCGGCGATGAAGTATTTGCTTTCATATCCGGACCAGGAAATATCCGGACCATGATGTTCATCGATTTTCAGGTCCCTGCTGTCAGCAGTTTTTACGCTTTTCCCCATGAGATAGACCGGTCCGTTATGGGTATAACGGTCCCTCTCGATGACGGGATCGTCATAGTGGTACCAGGTGAGCATGGCGTTTTGCTGAAGTGTTGCCGGGGACAAATTATGAAGTTTCACATCCATCTGAATGACATAGTCGTCAGGATGGAAGGTGAATATTTTTTCAATTTTTACAGATCCGGGATAGGTTTGCGTGAAAGTCAGGGTGGTTTCCTGATCGTTTTGGCCGAGCGTCACCGATTCGCGGTCCACTTCGTAAAAATCACCGCTGTCGACAAGAAGGCTGGAATCGACAAAGGACAGTGACAGGGGTAAGGGCATATCCGGTGTGGAATTCACCAGCTCAATCAGTTCGGATTCGCTATCCAGCTTTTTTTTGAAATGTTTCAGTTGAAAAGTCTCGAGTGTTGCCCCCCTGGTTGTGAAAACGGCCCGATAAAGCGGCGTGTCCACGACGATCTCTTTCGCGATGCCTGGTTTGACGACGGTGGCGGCAACGGTGTTTTTATCGGATGTTACGGGACGTGTCGTTTGGAGAGGAACCGTGTCCGGCGAAGCCGCTGGTTCCTGGGGTTCTTCGACTGCGGCGGGTTCGACTCTGTCCCCGACCGGGTCCGGTTTCGGTGCAAAAAAGAATTGATACATGAACACCACCAACACGGACAACACGATAGCCAGTATGGTCTTTTTTTCCATTATGGATCTCCAGTTAAAATCGGGCTATTCGACAGGATCATATCCGCCGGGATGAAAGGGGTGACAGCGGAGGAGTCTGCGTCCGCCTTTGAGCGTTCCGATAAAAGGGCCGTACATCCGGATTGCTGTGATCATGTATTCGGAACAGGAAGGATAAAAACGGCAGCTCCGCGGGAAAAGCGGCGAAAAGAAAAGTTGATAGAACCGGAGCAAACCGATAAGGGGTTTGCCGAGGATCAAATTAAAGGTCTGATTAATCATCTGTTTTTGTAATGAAATGGCCTTCCAATTCCCGGCAGACATCCCCGTAAGTCAGGTTATGTGGAATTCCCTTTTTGGCAACGATGATCATGTCCTGGGAATCGTTGATCCTGCTTTTGTGAAGCCGAAAGAACTCTCTCACCAAACGTTTGATCCGGTTCCGCTGCACCGCGCCGCCTGTTTTCTTGGAAACTGAAATCCCCAGCCGATTTACTCCCGTTTCCGTCCTCTTCTTGATGATGACGAAGTTTTTCGTGTACTCACGAAGACCACACTGTTGTATGGATAAATAATCTTTTCTTTTGAGAATTTTCTCCGATTTCGGAAAGGCTTCAGAAACCATAAAGACAATGCGGAATAAGCCGGCTCCAGGGTTAACCGCCGGTGGATGCCGGCAGAGGGGTTATACGGCCAGCCTTTTCCTGCCCTTGGCCCGTCGTCGATTCAATACCTGACGACCTGATTTGGTCGCCATCCTCACGAGAAAGCCGTGAGTCCGTTTTCTTTTGGTGTTACTCTTTGCTGTTAGATTTAACTTCATTTTTAAGACCCCATCGAATTGTTGAATTGCCTCTTCAACCACAAAGGACCTGATTTGTCAAGGCGAAAATCCGCTCCGACCGGTCCGAGAACCGTTCAGGCGAACACATACATTGATCATCTTCACACTGTGTCTCCCGGCGATTCACGATTCCAGGCGGGCAGACGGCAGGAGGGGTTAATCGTTGAACGGCCCCGGCTTATCCCTGGACAGAGGGCATGCCCCATGCACCCCGATGCATCAGCCATGGGAAGACGTGGTATATCCATGCCTTATTCCATTGTACAACGCCTCTCCCCTTGTCAAAGGCAAAATATGTATTATATTTCCTCTGAACATGACAAGCGCCGTTACACAAGGAGGGTGGTGTTTACGGCCTGATTTGCCCCTGCACGGGGCGATTTTTTTCTGACAACGGATCGTTTTATTTCTTAACGGAGATTCATACCCCCTCTGACGGGGGTCAATCGAGAAAGGGTGTTTATGATGGCGATTTTTAGAGGCAACACGGCATATCGCGAAAGCGCGAAGAAGATTGCGGATCTTTCCTTTTCCGTTGGGGTTTACCGTCCCCCCAGTGAGGGTGGCAGCGCTTCTCTGCTCCTCAGGATTACGGAAAATTGCCCATGGAATAAGTGCACATTTTGTGAAATGTACAAAGGGCGGAACTTTGTGTATCGAAGCGTCGAGGAAATCAAGGCGGACATCGACAACGTGAAGCACATCAGTGATGAACTGACCGCCGTTTCCATGAAGCTTGGCCATGACGGATCAATCACGAGGGAAGTGGGCAGCGTCCTGTTGCAGGCCGAACCTTCCCTTTATGAAAACTATTCATTCATCACGGCCTTCAATTGGCTTTCTTCGGGAGGAAAGACGGCCTTTCTGCAGGACGCCAACACCATCATCATGAGGCCGGATGAGCTTGTCGAAGTGCTCAGGCATCTTCGAGAAACCCTAAAAACCCTGACCAGGGTGACCTCCTATGCCCGGTCCAAGACGCTCGCTCAGAGAAAGCCGGAAGATCTCAGGGCCATTCGGGAAGCCGGACTGGATCGTCTCCATGTCGGCCTGGAATCGGGAAATGACGACGTGCTGGCCGCTATTCGCAAGGGTGTGACGAGTGCCGAACTGATTGAAGGGGGCAAAAAGGCCATGGAAGCGGGTTTCCAGCTTTCCGAATACTGGATGCCCGGGCTGGGCGGCATGGACCGGTGGCGCCGGCATGCGGAAGACACGGCACGCGTTCTCACCGCCATCAATCCCCACTACATCCGTTCCCGTCCTTTCATTCCCAGCCCCCGTACACCGATATACGAAGATTTTGAACAGGGACGATTAAAGCTTAGTTCACGTCATGAGCGCCTTGAAGAACTGCGCGTGACGATTGAAGGATTGGATGTGACGTCGCGTGTCTGTTTTGACCACATGATGAACTCCTGGAAAAACCGGTACGGGGGACTTCTCTTCCACCAGGATTATGAGGGCTACAAGTTCCCGGAAGAAAAACCGCTTGTTCTCGAACTGATTCAGGATGGGCTTTCCGCAGGGTGTTGAGGGCGAATTGAAGACGGTTGTGTAAGAAGACGCCTTCGTGTTCAGGGCGCCCCCTCTGGGGGGGGGATAACCTTCTTCAGTTCTTCCAGCGAGTTGAGGTTGGCGAACATCTTCCCCTCCGGATCGAATGTCGCCAGCACTTCCACGGGAATCTTGTGAATTGTATGTCCGGGGTAAAAACCGATGATCTTCAGCTTGTTCTGTGCGAAGAGTTTTTCGATCAGGGGCAGACATTTGCGCGGGTAGATGGCATGCAGCGGCTGAAGACCGTCAGCGGGGTTGGGCACAACGATGTCATATTGGTTTGCCAGATCGATCATTGAGGCAATGAAAGGCTGGTTAAGAAAGGGCATGTCGCAGGCGGCGAAAAATGCTTTTTCACAGCCCGCGTGTAACAATCCGGCATGGATGCCACCTAGAGCCCCCCTGTCCTTGTAAATGTCCGCCACCATCATGATGTTCTGATCGAGGTACTCCAGAGGTGAATTTGTCACGAGAATCACTTCTTCGAACAGGGCCTTGAAGATTCGAACGGTCCGGTCAACCAGGCGCTCCCCCTCGAACTCGATGAAAGCCTTGTTGCGTCCGTTCATGCGTGTATTTTTCCCGCCCGCCAGAATGATTCCTGTAACCTTGTCCGTATAGGGAGAAATGGTTTCCATTGAAAAACTCCTCTCAACATGCCGTATATGCCATAAAAAAAACCTCTTTGACAAGCAGAGAATAATCTCTTCAAAACCCAGGAAAGAAGATGGCCTTTTAGGGAGAATTCGCTTGCCAAAAAGGATGCCAGGTTGTAGTAGATGCCTACCTATCTATTTCAGGAGGCGGAACGGAAATGTTTTGGGAAAAAGATATCGAAACGATGGACGGGGACCAGCTTTACAGGATGCAACTGGAACGGTTGCGAAACACTGTCGAAAGCGCTTCCCGGTCCTCGTATTACGGGAAACTCTTCAAGGAGAAGGATATCCATGTAGAGAACATCAAAACGCTGGCGGATTTGAGAAATATACCCATGACAACCAAGGAGGACCTGCGCAAGGAGTGGCCTTACGGATTTCTCGCGGCATCGAAGGATGATATTGTCCGCATGCATTCCTCTTCGGGTACCACCGGTCGCGCCACGGTCATCTTTCATACCATGAAGGACATCGACTGCTGGACCAATCAGCTGGCACGCTGCATGTACATGGCCGGCTTGCGTAAAAGCGATGTTTTCCAGAACATGATGACCTACGCCCTTTTTACGGGCGGTTTGGGTTTTCATTACGGGGCGGAGAAACTGGGCGCCATGGTCATCCCGGCTGGGCCGGGAAACAGCAAGCGTCAGATTCAGTTGATGCGGGACTTTGACACAACGGCCATCCACATTATTCCGAGCTACGCCCTGCATCTGACCACCGTTTTTGAGGAGGTCGGAGTCGATCCCATAAAAGACACCCGCCTGCGTATCGCTTTCATCGGCGCGGAACCCCATTCGGAAAAAATGCGCAGGCGCATTGAGGATTTTTATGGTGTAAAGTCCTTCAATTCCTACGGCTTGTCGGAGATGAGCGGCCCCGGTGTGGCCTTTGAATGTCCGGAGCAGAATGGGTTGCATATCTGGGAGGATGCCTACCTTGTGGAGATCATCGACCCGGTCACCTTGGAACCGTTACCCGACGGACAGGAGGGCGAGTTGGTGATGACCACCCTCAACCGGGAGGGTATGCCGATCCTACGCTACCGGACCCAGGACCTGACCAGGATTATCCCCGGCACCTGTCCCTGCGGGCGGACCCATCGTCGGATCGAAAGAATCAAGGGCCGGACGGACGATATGATGATTCTCAAAGGGGTCAATATTTTCCCCATCCAGATCGAAAAGAAGCTTATGGATATTGCCGGCGTCGGCAATAACTTTCAGATCATCCTGGAGCGTAAAGGTTTCAATGACGACATGATCGTTAAGGTGGAGGTGCAGCGCGAGTATTTCACCGGTGATCTCAAAGAGTTGGAGTCCTTGCGGAGAACGATCGTCAATGAACTGAAGAGTGATATTCTCATCACCCCGCGGGTCGAGCTGGTGGAGCCGGAGAGCTTACCCCGAACGGAAGGGAAGGCCAAGCGGGTGCTGGACAACCGGGAAGACTGATAATGCAAAGGGGAGGAATGCAGGGATGATCGCACAACAGATTTCCATATTCGCTGAAAACAAGCCGGGGCGTCTGGCTGCGGTGACCCATGCGCTGGCGAAGGAAAAAATCAACATCCGGGCGACCACCATTTCGACGTCCGATACCTTCGGGGTCATCAACCTTCTGGTCGACAACCCGAAAAAAGCGCAAAAGGTTCTGACCGAAGCGGGCATGATGGTGCAGATGCGAGACGTACTGGCGGTCGAACTGGACGATAAGCCGGGCGGTCTCGATCGCTTGACGCAACTCCTGTACAAGGAAGACATCAATGTAAACAACGCCTATGGTTTTGTTGTGGAGAGTTACAAACGGGCCATCTTTGTGGTCGACGTCAACCAGATCGAGAAAGCGGAGAAGCTCATCGAAAAAAACAAATTCAAAACACTGGATACGGAAGGGCTTACGTCCATCGAACCGTTTCATTATACGAAGTATTAAACAGAAGGGAACGACGGGTGATTACATGGACGTTTCTTCGGCATTTGTTGAACAGGTGATGTGCGAAATGATGCGGAGGGGTCCGAAGAAAGAAAGCAAATTGGTTACGAACGATGCCCCTGTCGGATGAACAGTTTAAAGGGGTTGAAGCGGTAAAGGCGGCGGGGATGGTGCCCCCGTTCCCATCGTTGTAAAAAACACAGGCACAGAAGAGAAGAGTTATCGAACGTTTTTTCATTTTTTGTCATGAGGCGATCGCATGTTAGGGAGGTATTCAGGTGGTTTATCGGGATAAGGGACATTACGCCGCGAAACATCCCGGCGAAACGCGAATCGATGAACAGATTGCCGCGTTAATCCGGGACAGCTCGGAAAATCAGGCGATCACCTGTTCCGATGCCGTTGCCATTGCCTCGGCAACGGGAAAAACGATCCTGGAGGTCGGTGTGAATCTGGACCTCCTGGAAATCCGGATCACCCTCTGCCAGTTGGGATTGTTTGGTTTCAGTCGGGACAAGCGTGCCATTCAGCCCGCAGAGAGTGTCGATCGCGATTTGAAAAAAGTGATTGAGGCAAACCTTCAAGAGGGAAGACTCTCCTGCGAGGGCATATGGAAAATCGCCGGTCAGTTGAATCTGCCGCGCATGGTTGTTTCCGAGGCCTGCGAGGCGCTGAAAATCAAGATAAAACCCTGCCAATTGGGGGCTTTCTGAGCCGGAAGTTCTCGATATAACGACTGACGATTTTACCGATGATTTCCGCGTTGCGTGCCGCCTGTACGCGAATATCCAACTCATCCAATGTTCCGCCGGCCACTCCGTGTGCGTAATTATCGATGGAACAGAGCGCACCGAAGGCCATGCCGAATTCTCTGGCCAATACGGCCTCGCTGGCCAGGGTCATCCCCACGATATCGACCGTCCCGGCCATCAGGCCAATTTCGGCTTTGGTTTCCAGCCTGGGGCCCGATGTCTGCCAATAGACCCCTCCATCACGGACCGGTGCGGACACTTCATGGGCCGCCCGGATCAGATCCCGGCGGACGCCGTCGTCCATGACCGGCGTGATATGCTTCGGCGTGTCGGTCACGGAAGTCGGTGTCGGGTACAGGCAGATGAAATCGTCGGGGACAACCAGGGTGCCCGGCTGCAAATCCGCTTTCAGGGATCCCGTCGAGTAAATGCCGATCACTTCATTCACGTTCAGCTCCGACAGGGTCTGGAAGTGGGCAAGATGATTCACGAGATGAGGGGGCGTAAAATCGCCGCCAGGGCGGCCATGACGGCTGATGAAAAGAAAATCGTCTCCGGAGAACACCTCGGCTTCAACCGACCCGTCCCCAGGGGATGATTTTTCCAAACGGGCGAAAATGGGCCCGTTCAGAATGGGTATGGTTCCCGATAGAACGGCCAGTTTACTCATCATCTGTTCCTCTTTTTTGCCTGTTGCATAGCATATCCCCAATGGAGAAGTCAAAACCCACCTGCCGATGAAAGGCCAAATAGCGTTTGACTTCATTGTAAAATTTGTGTCATAAGCGAATTAAAATGAAAATGAAGGATGGAGGAAGCGGAGACATGACGGATGATCAAGCAATTCTGCATGTGACGGATGATACCTTTGAAACGGATATTTTGAAGGCCGATAAACCGGCTTTGGTTGATTTCTGGGCAAACTGGTGCGGGCCGTGCCGCGCCTTAGGCCCGATCATCGAGGAAGTGGCCGACCAGTTTAAAGGCCAGGTCAGGGTGAGCAAGATCAATATCGACGACAACCCCAAGGTGACCGCCCAGTACGGCGTCATGAGCATTCCCACGTTGATTCTGTTCAAGGACGGCGAGCCCGTGGAAAGGCTCGTCGGTCTCGTGGCGAAGGAGCGTTTGGAAGAGTTCATAAAAAAAGCCCTGTAATCGTGGGGTAGGAGCCAACATGAAACGTAGTTTCGTCTTTGTGGTTTGTCTGACCTTATCGGTGCTGATTTCCGGTTGTTCGTGGCTCGGTTGGATGCAGGACAAGAGCATGACCCGATCCACGCCGGTGGGGCTTTATCAAAAGGGAAGCGAACTCTACCAGAAGAAAAAATATGAAAAGGCCATCACCATATTCCAGCGCCTGAAGGATGAATACCCTCTGGAGGAAATTTCCGTTCTGGCGGAAATCGGGATTGCCGATGCGCACTACAGCAAGAAGTCCTACACCGATGCCTACCTGGCCTACGATGAATTTATCAACCGTCATCCGACGGACGAGAACGTTCCGTACGCCATGTACCAGATGGGCATGAGCCGCTATCAAATGATCGACACCATTGACAGGGATCAGACGGAAACCTGGAAGGCCAAAGCCGATTTTGAAAGATTGCTGTCACGTTACCCCAAAAGCCAGTTTGTCGTCATGGCCCAGAAGATGCTTCGGGAAGTTAAAACAAAACTCGCCGAAAACGAATTTTACATCGGCAAGTTTTATTTCAAGAGCAAGAAATACAAGGCTGCCTTAAAAAGGTTCGAAGTCATCGCCCGGGATTTTCCGAATATCGGTCTTGATTACAAGGTAAAGTATTACATTACGGAAACCCGACGTATGCTGTCTGAAGAAAGGGCGGAAAACGAAAAAACAAAAACGGGAGTGGAAGCGGAGGCGGACGGGAAAATGAAGCAGGAACCGGACCGGTTGCCGCAACAGATGAACGAGGAGCCTCCGTCGCCAACAGCCGATCCCTTGCCGGATGAAGAAGATGGGTACATATCGGGACCCGAAGGAAGCGCTGAATTCTTTTCGGATTTGGTGACGAAATCCTGAAAGTGCCTGGAATGGCCTATGGGGTCTGTGTCAGAAAAGCGATTGCACGATCCACGCAATCACCCAGACTGTCCTCTGTGTTGATTTGCAGATGGGCGCCCGGTTCACATTCGGATATGGACTCAAAATCCGCCTTTTGGGCGTCGTAAATTTCCGGGCGTCCATCCGACGCCTCGTTCTTGTCCAGAAGTCTCATGGCCAACCTTTCCCTGGCGCAGGTGTCCGAGCAGACACATTCCAGGACAAAGAAATCCGCCTCGACACGGTCTGCCGCCTCGCGCGCTGCCGCACGGTACATGCCCCTTTTGAAAGACGCATCGACGATGACGGATTCTCCCGCCGCGAGCATATCCTTTGCGGAGGCCAGGGCCTTTTCATAGATATGGCGTGAGAAATCCTCGCTGTAAATCCCCTCGGCGAAGTCGTCCAGACGCCGTTCCGTCGGTTCGATGCCGCACGACTCCTTGCGGATTACGTCCATTCGGATCACTTTGGCGCCCGTAAGCCGGGACAATTCCCCCGCGATCACACTTTTCCCGCTGCCCATCAATCCAGCCATGATGAGCAGGGTCGGCCTGGGAAAGGAAAAAGCATAGGAGAAGGCGAGATCAAAGTATCGCATAGCCGTTTGGGTTGTTGCTTCGTCGTCGTCCCCACTGCCCTGGGTGTCCTGAAGGCGGAAACCCGTCACTTTGCCACGGACAAAGGCATAGTAGCACCGGTAAAAACGGGTCAAGGTGGAGATTTCCCGGTCGTCGGACGCGTCGATGTAAGCCTGGATGAAGAACCGGGATAAGTCACTGTATCCGTTGAAATCGAGATCCATGGCCAGGAAAGCCGTTTCCGCGGCCACATCGGTGAAGCGGAACCGTTCGTTGAACTCGATGCAGTCGAAAATAATGATTTCCTCGCCATCGACGACGATATGCTCAAGGTGCAGGTCGCCGTGGCAATCGCGAATTCTGTGTTCCTTCACCCGCCTGCGGAAGAGCGGTTCATGATCCGAAAGAAATGCCCGGGCGTAGGAGCGGATGAAGGCGTGGCGGAAGGCGGACAGGGTGATGCCGATAAACGGTTCGGTTTGCGAGAAATTCTCCTCGTGGTTGCGGCGAACCGTTTCAAGTCCCCCTGTTTCATCGATCAGGCCGCCGGTATCCGCCTTACGGTGAAAATCAGCAAGCTTTCCCGCGACGGCGGTGATGACAGCGGGTTCGAAATCCGGTCGTGACAGGAGTTTTTTCAGCATTCTGTCGGCGGGAACTTTATTCATGTGGACGGCGTATTCGACGGCCGTTCCCTCCCCGGCCAAAACAGGCTTCCCCGTTTCGTCGATGGAGATTTCCACGACACCCAGGTAAACCTGCGGCGCCAGCCGGCGATTCAGCCGGACCTCTTCCTCACAGTAAAATTTTCTTTTTTCGCGTGTCGTAAAATCCAGAAAACCGAAATTAACGGCTTTTTTTACTTTAAAAACTTCATCGCCGGCGATAAACACCCAGGAAATATGTGTCTGAATGACTTCCACCGATTCGGTATGAAATGGATAAAAGGCGGGATCGGACATGGCTTCGGCCACAATATTCTGCATCATTGAATCGTATCCTCAGGATCAGTCTTCTACACCGGGTAATCTAATGGAATGAGTCCGTTCAATCAAGATGAAATTAGCATTTGAAGATAAAATGCGAATCTGTTAGATTTACCGTCATGCTGGTGGCTCGTCCCGGATGTCGAAATGGGACCATGCCTTTTGGCGGGTATGTCCGTGCGGATCGTGTGATAGGGAGGGCCGAATATTGGAAAACGGGAGGTGCAATGATTAGAAGATTCAGGGAACCCGGACAATGGAAGCAAAAAATCAGGACCGCTCTGTTTGTCATCCTCCTGATTGCTGTTGTCGGCTTTTTTGAGACGGCGTGGGTCATCACCGATTGGTTCTGGTTTCAGGAAGTCGGGTATGAAAAAACGTTCTGGATTACCCTCTTCGCCAAATTGACCGTTGGGGGCCTGGTCGGCGTATTATTTCTGGTACTGTTTGGCGGCAACTTATATCTTGCGGAGAAGATCGGCGTGAAAAACAACTACGCCGACCTCATGGGCACACAAATTCCCTCCCTGCGGTTGATCGGCGAGCGTTCCCTCGTTCCTCTCATTCTTATCGTTTCCGTTGTATTCTCCATTTTCATAGGCATGAACGCATCCGTTCACTGGCGGGAATACCTTCTTTTCTGCCAGGGACTCCCCTTCGGTTCTCATGATCCCCTTTATCAGAAGGATATTGGTTTTTATGTATTCCATCTGCCCTTTGTGGTCAGCGTGTATCGGTGGATTTCATTCATTCTCATACTCGCCATCATCGGCACCGGTATCGTTTACTTTATTCGGGGAACCTTCATGTTCATTCCGCCGCGAACCTGGAAGGTCACACAGCCCGTACGCAACCACCTGCTGATTCTTTTGGCCTGCATGTTTTTTATCGGCATCATCGGGGCGTGGATAGATCTGTACCACCTGCTCTATGCCAAACGGGGCGTTGTGTTCGGCCCTGGATATACGGACACGACCACCCAGGTTGGCGTTCTCAGGCTCATGATCCTTATGAATTTTCTCGCGGGCTTGTCCATACTTGCCTATATTTTCACGAATAACTGGAAGATTCCCGCGGCCGCAGTTGCCCTGCTCTTGGCCGTTTCTTTCATCGGGAAGGGGCTTTATCCAAATTTTGTACAGAAATTCAAAGTGTTGCCGAATGAAATCGTCCTGGAAAAGCCCTATCTGGAACATAACATCCGATACACCCGCATGGCCTTCAACTTAAGTGATATTGAGAACAGGGAATTTCCCGTCGAAACGAACCTCACCCTGGATGATTTACGCAGGAACGACCTCACCATTAAAAACATCCGCTTGTGGGAACATGCGGCATTGCTGCAGACCTACAGCCAGTTGCAGGAAATCCGCACCTATTACAAGTTTATTGATGTGGATAACGACCGATACCTGATCAACAACGAGTACCGCCAGGTCATGCTTTCCCCCCGGGAATTGTCCTACAACGCTTTGCCGTCACGAACCTGGGTCAACGAACATCTGACATACACCCACGGGTACGGGGTGGTCCTCGGTCCTGTCAACCGGGTAACCACGGAAGGGCTTCCGGAATTCTTCATCAAGGACATTCCCCCCGTTGCCACGACGAATATCAGGGTTACAAGACCGGAAATTTATTACGGTGAGCAGTCGAACGAATATGTGTTCGTTGGAGGGAAAAGACCGGAATTCGATTACCCGGTCGGGGATAAAAACGTCTATTCCAAATATCAGGGAAAAGGGGGGGTTCCCCTGACGTTCTGGCGGAAGATGCTTTACGCCGTCCGCTTCGGATCGGTTACCATTCTGCTTTCCGACGACATAACCAATGAAACCCGGGTCATGTACCATCGGCGCATTAAGGAACGGATCACGAAAATTGTTCCCTTTCTGAAAATTGATGCGGACCCCTACATGGTCATTTCCCGGGAGGGGCGCTTGCTTTGGATTATTGACGGCTATACCGTGACGGACCGTTTCCCCTATTCGGAACCGGTGGAAGGGGTGGGCAATTATGTCCGGAACTCGTTGAAGGCCGTCATTGACGCCTATGATGGAACGGTCAGCCTGTACATCAGCGATGAGACCGACCCGATCATTCAGACCTATTCCCGAATCTTTCCCAACATGTTCCGGACATTCAGCGAGATGCCGGATGAATTGAAATCCCATGTCCGATATCCGCAGGGTATGCTGAGCATTCAGACGATGATGTATCGCGCCTATCACATGGAGGATCCCCAGGTGTTTTACAACAAGGAGGACCTGTGGGCCGTCCCCGGAAAAGCGACGGGAGCGGGGGAACAGGAAATGGAGCCTTATTACACCATCATGAAGCTTCCGGAAGGAGATATGGAAGAGTTCATTTTGATGCTCCCGTTCACGCCGAGCAACAAGGACAACATGTCAGCCTGGATGGCGGCGCGATGTGACGCGCCGAACTATGGCAAGCTCATCGTTTACAGCTTTCCAAAACAAAGACTTGTCTATGGTCCGCGCCAGATCGAGGCCAGAATCGATCAGGATACGGAAATATCGAAACAGTTATCCCTTTGGAATCAGAGTGGATCCCAGGTGATCAGGGGCAGCCTGTTGGCCATTCCCATCGAGAAATCGATTCTTTACGTCGAGCCGTTGTACCTGGCCGCGGAAAAGGGGCAACTGCCGGAGCTGAAACGCGTCATTGTCGCATACGGCAATACAATCGCCATGGAGGATAATTTAGACCTGTCTCTGCAAAGAATATTCGGCGGACAACTGCCGAAGGAGGAAACGATCGACGCCGTTCCGGCATCGACCCCCGCCAGCAGGGTTCAGACAGACAGGGAAATCGCCCTGGAAGCGCTCAGGCATTACCGCAAGGCCCAGGAAATGCTTCGCCAGAACAACTGGACCGGTTACGGTGAGGAGCTGCAAAAGATGGACGGCCTGTTGAGGGGGCTGGAGAAAAAATGAGCCTGTTCTGATGAGATTTCGCCTTCGTTTATGGCTTTTTCGTGAGCAACCTCTCGTATTACGGTTGCCTCTTCCATGTCAGGGTCGTGCCCCTTCCCACGGCCGGGCATGGTTCATGGCACCAGTTCGTCCATTTTCTCCCGGAGGGCGGATTCAAAAAGATCCCGTATCGCCTGAAGCCCACTCTCCGTCTCCGATTCAAACCTCAAAACGACAACGGGCTGCGTATTGGAAGGCCGAAGCAAGCCCCATCCGTCGGGAAATGTGATGCGCAGACCGTCGATCGTGTTGACGGCGTATTTTTCCCCAAAATCCGCCTTGACGGCCTCGACGACACGAAACTTGACGGCGTCCGGGCAGTTCACACGGATTTCCGGCGTCGAAAAGGTCCTCGGCAGGTCATCCAGCATCTCGCTCAATTTAGCGCCTGTCCGGGAAAGAATCTCCAGAAGCCGGAGTGTCGCGTATGTGGCGTCGTCGTAGCCGAAATAACGGTCCGCGAAAAAAACATGCCCGCTCATCTCTCCCGCCAGGAGGGCCCCTTCCGTTTTCATTTTTTCCTTGATCAACGAATGTCCCGCTTTCCACATGATCGGACGGCCGCCCCGCGCGGCGATATCGTCGTAGAGCTTCTGTGAACACTTGACGTCGCCGATAACCGTCGCTCCGGGATGGGCTTCCAGAACGAACCGGGAAAAGAGGATAAGCAGCTCGTCGCCCCAAAGGATGTCACCCCGGTCCGTCACGACACCGATGCGGTCGGCGTCACCGTCGTAGCCGATTCCAAGGTCTGCCTTTTTCTCCTTTACAAGGCGGATCAGATCCTTCAGGTTTTCGGGGACGGTGGGATCGGGGAAGTGATTGGGGAAACGGCCGTCGGGATCACAATGGATGTCCATGACACGACAGCCGAAGCGGCGCAGCAGGGGAAGCGCGAAGAGTCCACCCGTACCGTTGCCTCCGTCCAGGGCGATGGACGGGGGGTTTTTGATTTCGACGTTACGAAAAAGGTAATCCCCATAGGCCTCTGCGATATCCGTCCGGGTGGAACCGCCCGTTCCGGCGGCAAAAGCACCCTTCACCATGACTTCATAAAGGTGCTGGATCGCGTCACCATAAATCGTATCCGGTCCGATGCATATCTTGAAACCGTTGAAATCCGGAGGGTTATGGCTGCCGGTGATCATGACGCCGCCCCCCGTGCGCAGATGACGAATTGCAAAATAGAGCATGGGCGTTGTGCAGAGTCCGATATCGAGGACATCGACTCCGGCAAGATTCAGCCCCCGCTTCAGGGTTTCGTGCAGGTTTTCCGAGCTGAGGCGGCAATCCCGTCCGAGGGCGAGTGTTTGCACCGCCCCGTCGCGGGCGCAGGTGCCGATCGCGCGGCCGAGCCGCAGAACGAATTCCGGAGTCAGGTCCGTATCGACCATCCCCCGGATGTCATATTCACGAAAAACGTCCCTGTTGATCATCACGACTCCTCAAAATCAAGACAGGCCCCTGTTTCGGAGTGATGAGAAGCACGGGCCCCGAATTGGAGCTTCTCTTAATCCTTTCCCGGTCAGGAAGTCAACCAAAAACGAGGGGTATCATGACGGCGGGGCTATGGGTTTTGATGAGCGAAGGGAATGATGTCCAGGATTTCCAGGACGTGCCCCATGAGAAAATCCGGTTGTGCCCGTTGGAGTTCTTCAGGTTTGCCCGTTCCCGTTAGAACGGCGGCGGTGTATGTACCCAGTTTCTTGCCGACCTGGATGTCGATGGGGTGATCGCCCACCATCAGGACCCGGTCGGCGTCGATCTGCAAATGGGCGAGCAGCTCGGCCAGGTGGCCCGGGTCGGGCTTGACACGCCTGGTCATCTCGCGGCTGAGCAGGGCATCGACATAGCGGGTATAATCGGGGAAGACCGTTTCAACGGCCCGATGGCAGTTTCTGGTAATGATGCCGGTCAAGATCGATTCGTTCCGGATAAAGGATAGCATGCCCTTGACGCCGTCGTACAGGCGGGATTGCCTGGCCGCCTGAACTTCCATCCTTTCGATGCACAGCATGGCCTCTGTCCGGAAGGCTTTGCCTCTTTCGATGGCGCTTTCCGCAACCCGTCTTTCTCCGGCCTCGATCATTTCCAGGAGGTACAAATGCTCGAATTCACGGGATTGCAACCCGTAGGAACCGAGGAGATCGAGAATCGCGGCGCGCATGTGTCCGAAATCGAGGTGCAATTCGGCCAGGGTGCCGTCGAAGTCAAAGACAACGGCTTCGATTGCGGGAAGAGGGGATTTCCTTTCGTTCATGCGGGGATTATCGACCTTTGCTGGATAAAGGACAAGGCTTTTGTTTACGAAAGGTTTTCATCCGCCTGTTCGGCACGGGCCATGTCGGCATCGATGAAACGGCAGCAGGCAAGACAAAAGAGCAGGGCGAAGAAGATGAAAAGGGGGGCCGTCAGGAGGGACGAACGGAGTCCGGACAGATCGGAAAGCCAACCGATTACGGAAGGGGAGATCGCGTCACCGAGGGCGTGGATGATGAAGATGTTCAGGGCGAAGGCGGTGGCACGATGAAACGGATGGGAGATGTTCACGATGATGGTGTTCAGGGGGCCCGTATTGAGAAAGAGGAGGCATTCGGCCAGAAAGATCGCAATCATGCAGGTATGGAAATCGGGGGTTGTAATGGCAAAAACACAACAGGGGATGCTCAGGAAAAAGCCCGCGGCGGAGACGAGAAGGTATCCCTTCTTTGTTTTTTTCTGAAAGAAGTCCCCCATCCATCCGCCCGCCAGGGTGCCGCAGATGCCGGCGGCGACGGTGATGCCTCCGAAGGCCGTGTTGGCTTCCATGATGTTGAGGTGATGATATCGATAGAGGAAGGTCGGTATCCACTGGGCCAGCCCGCCCAGGGCGAAAGTCATCGCCGCCATGGCCATGGCGTTGAGCATGTAGGAGCGGTTGCGGAAAAGCGATAAATAGGGATTCACGGCGGACTTCCCTTTGCCGGCTGCGCCGCCCCGATTCCGAACGGGGAGATGGGACTGGGGGATGAACCACAGGGGAGCGGCCAGGAAAAGGCCGGGCAGGGCGACCAGGAGAAACGCCGCCTGCCATCCGAAGTGAAACCCCAGTATGCCCCCAAGGAGGTAACCCAGGGCGCTGCCCACGGGGATGGCCAGATAGAAGAAGGACAACACCCGGCCCCGGGCCTCCCGAGGAAAAACCGCCGAGAGCATGGCCGGCGAAACCACGCCGAAACTCGCTTCCCCGACCCCGACGAGGGAACGTGAAAAAAGCAGCAGCGGGTAGGAGCCGGCAAGACCGGACAGGGCCGTGGCCGCACTCCAGAGGGTCAGACCGCCGGATGCCAGGCGGGCATGGCGTACATGGTCGCCGATCCATCCCAAAAGCGGGGCGAAGACCATGTAGGAGAGCATGAACGCGGAGCCGAGAAGACCGAGTTGCGTGTCCGAAAGATGGAAATCCGCCTTGATGAGGGGGAAAATCGCATACAGAATCTGTCGATCGATGTAATTGAGAAGGTTTGCGGCGAGAAGCAGCAGGAGAATGAAGTATTTTGTCCTCGGATTCAATGTTTGAGATACGCAATGAAGAGGTGTGGTGAATCAATGGTTGTCATGAAACGCCGTCATGCCGTTTTTTGATTTTGTAGCACAATTAACTTACGAAATACACGATTATGTATTAAGAGTAGGCGGATAAAAGAGTGTTACCTTTTGTGTAACCGGAGAAAAGCGGTAAAGGAGTCGGAATTTGGAAATCGGTATCCTTGGGTTGCCCCAGAGCGGCAAGAGCACTTTGTTTGAAATCATGACGGGCCTGAACAGTCGGGACCGGCACGGGGAACGGTTCGTCCACGGCGTCTCGCCCGTTCCCGATGAACGGTTCGACAGGCTGGTCGAAATCTACAGGCCGGCGAAGATATCCCCGGCACAGGTTCCCTTTGTCGATGTGAATGCCTCGGGAGAAAGGGCATGGGACGCCGTCAGGCGGAATATGGGCCACGTCGATGGGTTCATTCACGTCATCGACGGTTTTACGACGGGAGATGTGCAGGATATTGCCGCTCAGTACCGTAAGCTGACGGATGACCTGATCCTCGCCGACATGCTCATGGTGGAGAACCGCCTGGAAAGAATGGGGAAGGCGCCGAAAAAAGCGATGGGCTCCCTCGAAGCACTCCAGGCCGTGCTGTTGCCCGGGATTCACGATCAGCTCGGAAAGGGCGGGGTGATCCGGGAACTGGCCTTTACGGAGGATGAAATGAAGGCCCTGAAAAATTTCGCATTCTGGACCATCCGGCCCGAGCTGGTCGTCCTCAATGTCGGTGAAGAAACCCCCCCCGACATGGGGGAGGTCAGGAAAGCACTGCCTCCCCGTACCACCGTAGTCGATATTTCCTGCCGGATGGAAATGGAAATCATGGGGCTCCGTGAAGAGGACCGGCGGGACTTTCTCGTGTCCCTGGGGGTTTCCGAACCCGCTTACGAAAAGATCATTCGGCAGGCCTTCCTCCTTCTCGGCCGCATCTCCTACTTCACCGTCGGTGAGGACGAGGTCAAGGCCTGGGTGGTCCCCGGCGGGGTCAGGGCGCCCCAGGCGGCGGGGGTCATTCACGGGGACTTCGAACGGGGTTTTATCAAGGCCGAAGTGGTCGGTTACGAGGCATTCATGGCCTGCAACGGCTCCATGAGCCGGGTCAGGGCGTCGGGGAAAATGCGCCTGGAGGGCAGGGATTACATCGTCAGAGATGGTGATATCATGACCTTTCGTTTCAATGTTTGAAAGGAATGAAAATGGACGGAAAAACCAATTACACGAAAGGAGACGCGGAATGGCTGTGACGGATCTGGGGCCTGAGGACATAAGGCAAATTGAAAAGGAAGGATTGAACACCGACCGGGTGGAAGGGCAAATCGAAAAATTCCTTCGGGGAACGACGCCGGTCAGCCTTGTAAGGCCCTGCATCCCCGGTGACGGGGTTCTGACCCTGACGGACGCCGTGATCGAGGAACAAATCGACCGCTACGATGCGTCCAGGGAACGGCTGAAGGTCATGAAGTTCGTGCCGGCTTCCGGTGCCGCGACCCGGATGTTCAGGGAATGGTTTTCCCTTCTCGATGCAGATCCAGCCGATATGGGCAGGGGAGGGGCCTCGCGGGTTTTTATGGAAAACATCCAACGTTACGCCTTCTCCACGGATTTGGATGCCTCGATGAAACGGCGGGGTTCGAGCCTTGAGGCCTGTCTCGGGGAGGGGCGCACAGGGGACATCATCAGGGCCGTCCTCATGCCCGCGGGACTGAATTACGGGTATCTGCCGAAGGCCCTCCTCGCTTTTCACCGCTACGACAAAAGGAACAGAACGGCCCTGGAGGAACACTTCGTCGAGGCCGCGGGCTATGGCAAATCCGGCGACGGCGTCTGCCGCATCCATTTCACCGTTTCCGAAGAATTTCTGCCGCCGGTCCGTCGTCATATCGAACAGGCCGCCGATGCATTCGGGACGCCATACGGCGCAACCTTCGAGGTGGGTCTTTCCGTTCAGAAACCCTCGACAAACACCCTTGCCGTTGACATGGACAACCGTCCCTTTCGGGACGACCGGGGGCGACTGGTCTTCCGGCCGGGTGGTCACGGCGCCCTGTTGGACAATCTGAACGATCTCGACGCGGATCTGGTGTTCATCAAGAATATCGACAATGTATGCCACGCCCGCCTGCTGGGGGAGACGATCCGGTACAAAAAAGTGCTTGCCGGTTACCTCCTTCAGGTAAGGGAAACCGTTTTCAGGTACCTGGAGATCCTCTCCTCCAACGATGTTCCCGAAAGGGCTGTTCCTGAAATCGAGGACTGGTGCCGCCGGAGCCTTCAGGTTCACCTGCCGTCGGACTACCCCGCTTTACCCGGTCCTCGGAAGGTATCGGTGCTCATCGACACCCTGAACCGTCCTATTCGTGTTTGCGGCATGGTGAAAAACACCGGCGAACCCGGCGGCGGGCCCTTCTGGGTGGAAGACGACACGGGAGGCGTATCGCGACAGATCATCGAGGCGTTCCAGGTCGACGGCGGAAACGAGGAGCAGGTCCGCCTCTGGCGTTCCTCCACCCACTTCAACCCGGTGGATCTCGTTTGCAGTCTCAGGGACTTTCGCGGCGGGAAGTTTGACCTCCACCGTTACGCGGACCAGGACGCCGTATGTATTTCCGTCAAATCCGAAAAGGGGCGTTCCCTCAAGGCCCTGGAACTGCCGGGCCTGTGGAACGGTTCCATGTCCCGGTGGATCACGCTCTTTCTCGAAGTGCCCATCGTGACCTTCAACCCGGTGAAAACGGTGGAGGATCTCCTGAGGGTGGAGCACCTCCCCGGGTGAGGGCCTTCAGATGATCCAGGGGAGGGCGCTTTCCCTGTCCGCCGGCAACGATTCCATGGTCCGGGATGTACCGAAACGGGTCATGGTCAGCCTGGCCGGTTCCCCGTCCGGTGCGTCGCCGTAAAGGACACACAGGGAAGCGGCGATTTGGGCCTCCGCCTCGTCGCATCCTCCGGGCACCAGGGTTGTCGGCCCCGGGTAATCGCTCATCCTGATCAGGAGGTCAGGGTCCTTCGCGAATTTTTCGATCCGCAGATTATCCCCCTGGTTGCGTCCCACAATCACTTTGACCCGGTCGGCGATTCTGAAGTGTCTTCCCGTCTTGAGGAGGTGGATCGCCGTTACGTCGAAGTCTCCATGGTCGAACAGGTCCTTCAGGCGTTTGGAAAACATGGGGTCCGTCAGGAGGCATCCCCCGGCCGGGGGGACGTAATCACCAATGCCGAGGGAGGCGGCCGCTTCCATTTGCCTGCGCCGGCCTCGGCCATGAATATCCAGGAGCCCTTCACGGTTGATGAGGCCCTCCTGTTCGGCCCGTGTGACGGGCAGCCGTTTCGCGCTCAGGGGTCTGACAATCAGATCCTGGTAACCGGAGTACTTCGCGACGACATGGAGGGATTGTCGTGTCTGCGACATGGGCCGCTGTCCCAGCACTTCACCGGTGATGATGAAATCGGCCTGCCATCGGGGCAGGAGATCCCCCGCTTTTCTCAGCATCATGGCGTGACAGTCGATGCAGGGATTGAGATATTTCCCGTAGCCGTACCTGGGGGCCCGGAGCATGGCCAGATGTTCTTCCGTTATGTCGATCACCTGAAGGGGCAATTCTATTTTTGAAGCGGCGGCAACGGCTCTGCGGGCATGAAAAAAAGGGGTTTCAAAAGTAACCCCCTGAACCTCGATGCCCTGGCTCTCGACCAGCTTGACGGCGAGAATACTGTCCAGACCGCCGGAAAAAAGTGCGACGGCTTTCAATAGCGGATAATGCTTACCTCCTTCAACTGTTTGAAATAGGAATAGAACTCGGGATCAAAGGGAAAATCCACGAGGTAATACAGAAATTTATTCTCCCTGTAAACTTGCAGGGCCGGGAAGATAGCCGTGATGAAAGGGGCTTCCGGATCATCGGGATGATTCACCGTGAGACGAAAATAATTGAAGGTATGGGATACGTTCAAGTAGCCGAGTACCCGGGTGATGATCTTCAGACTGGAATCCGCCTTGTTCAGCGGTAGAATTTCCGTGCCGTCCTTTTTCAGCATATCGGAAAATTCCCGGGGAATCTTCCCGAATGATACAACGACCCGTTTGCCGTCCTTTTTCATCATGATGTCGGCCCGCATGGTCAGGTTGAAACCTCGCCTCTTCCTGTCGAAAAGGTTGATTTCCACATCCTTGGCCGCCTCTTCCCCCAGAAGAACCAGCAGGTTGTGAACCAGATCCGTTTGTGATGACCCCGCCAGGTCCGGCGCGGCGGAAGCCTCCGCCATGTCCGCTCCGTCACGGATAATACCGGAGTCCAGGGCCACTTCGGTCAACGTGATCCCCTGAGCCGAGAGCAATGCCGGGAGGTATCCGGGCAGGGCACGGGATGCGTCCCGATAAAAGACGAGTCCCTGGCGGAGGGGCTTTCCGTCGTCGTCCGGGGTGCCCGTTTGCTCAACGGTCCATCCCGGTGTGATGTGAACCGTCATTTTTTCGCCCAGGGTGTATTTGCCGCCCTGTTTCATGCGGTAAGGGGTCGACTGGTTGAAGACTTTCCTCAAAATGCTGACGAGGGTGTCCTTTTCATGGGCCGTGGTGAAACGGTAATCCGGCCAGCGTTCCCGGATCAGCGTTTTGACGCGCTCGGGCAGACGGGTTTTCAGTTCGATGAAAACGATGCTTCCGTCGTCGAACTCCACCATGGGGATGGACGAGCAATCGATAACGATCTGGCCATACTGTTCCAGAGGGATGTAGTATTGTCCGCTTGTGATAAGGGTCGCCCTGAAACGGTTCAAAACCTCTCCCGACAGCAGGAGGTTCCGTTTCAGGCTCTCCGAGAGGACGACGGGCTTGTCCGGATCAAAATCCGCGCCCTGGACATCCTCGGTGAGGTAGCTGTCTCCCGTGTCTCCTTCCGGAGTCGCGCCGGGCAGGCGGAGGACCTGGTTGACCACGATGTGATCCACGTTCGTCAGACGCGGATTCATCTCCTTGACGTCCAGGAGGATTTTGCTCATCTCGCTCCTCCTGACGTTCAACTGCGTCATGAGGATCCTTTCCAGGGAATCCCCTTTTTTAACCTTGTAAAAAACGGTCTTGACACCGAAAGCATCCTTCTCGACCGGGGTTTCCTGATCCGGCAGAACGATTGATTGCCCCGGACGGAGCTTACGGGGATCCGTGATTTGAGGGTTGAGTTTTTTGATCAGATCGAGGGCCGCCTCCGCCTCTTTGGCCGACCGGATTCCCAGACGCTTGCGGATGATCCCGTAAAGGGTGTCTCCCGACCGGATGACATAGGGTTTGCCCAATTCCTCCGCCGGAAGGAGTTTCTGAAAGGACAGAAGCGCCGTGTCCTCCCTGGCGTCCACCCACGACAGGCCGAGGATCGGCGGCAGGAGGAAAAAAACCAGGACGAGCCACCCTTTCCACATGTTGAGGGGTCCTGACCTATAAAGGTGTTCTCTTCTGAGCGGTAATGTGTCCATATGGAAACAGGTGTTTGAGGTTTCTGAGATGAATGCACCCCGTTCATAACACAATTTTTCGGGCGGGGAAAGCAATTCGATATCCCCCCGTGTCTTTTCGTGGACTGGAAGTGATGGCGTCAACTTCATAAAAGAATTGAAAGAAACGTCAATATGGGTTATGGGGAATGCGATCAGGACGAGTTGCTTCCTGAGAATTCGGTCACAAAAAAGGAAAGGTTCTGCGACAGATGACAGCGATACCCGACGAAAAGATGTTGAAGGAAATCCAGTCACGGTTTGAGAAGAAACTGAAGGAAAACGAGATCGAGAGCGTCGAGTTCTGGAAAGGGCATGTGGATCGTATGCTCGCCATGAAGCCCGAAGGGGTCGCCGCCCTGCAGACTCATATCAGGAAACTGTCGGACATGATGGCCAACCGGGTGGCCGCCCTGAAAAAAGGGATCGTATGAAACCCATTGCCAACCTTTTTTTCGAGATGGGGATGCTGAAGAAAACGCCCCGTTCGGGATTCCAGTTTCTGGGGACCGGTGGCGAATCGGTTGCGGAACATGTTTTCCAGACCATTTTTATCGGTTATGCCCTGTGTAAACTGGAGAAGGCCGCGGACGAACTGAGGGTCATGAAGATGTGCCTGGTCCATGACCTGCCGGAAGCGCGAACGGGGGATATGAACTATGTCAACAAGAAGTATGTGACCGTGGATGAGGGGAAGGCGGTCACGGATCTCGCGGAGACCCTTTTTTTCGGTGACGATATTGAGGGGGCTATTTCGGAGTTCAACGCCGGCAAAACGCTGGAATCGAAACTGGCCCATGACGCCGACCAGTTGGCCCTGATTTTACAGTTGAAGGAAAACGGCGATCTGGGCAACAAGTACAGCGGGGAATGGATCGATTTCGCCCTGAAAAGGCTGTGCACGGACACGGCGAAGAAGGTGGCGCAGGCGATTCTGGATACGGATTCGGCGGAATGGTGGTTCGGGGAAAAGGGTGACTGGTGGGTAACGGCAAACAACGATCGAGGTCGGCATGACAAGTAGAAAAATTCGCGTCCTGTTCTTCAGTTTCATTTTTCTGTTCGCCCTGGGTTGCGTCACGACGGAACCCCATCAGAGGAAGGCCCAGGATCATCTCGCCATGGGCGTCGCCTTCCTGCAATCGGGGCAGTCCACCGACGCCCTGCGGGAACTGTTCGTGGCGGAAAAAATGAGGCCCGACGACCCCGAGGTCCATTACTATCTGGGTATTGCCTATCTGGCGAAGGAACTTCCCGACCGGGCCATGTCCGAGTTTCAGAAGGCGGTACGCCTGAACCCGAGCTACTCCGAAGCGCATAACTATATCGGCACCCTCTTTCTCGAAGGAGGTCAGTATGTGCCGGCTATCGCCGCTTTCGACCGGGCCCTTGCGAACATCCTGTACGATACGCCCGCCGTCGCCTTGTACAACCGGGGCTGGGCGTTTTATAGAATGGGGGACTACGAGGCATCCCTGGCCAGTTACCGGCAGGCCGCGAAGGACAGCGGGTCCCGCGCCCTGGCGGCCCCTCTGGAAAAAAACATGGGTTTGTCGTGCCTTGCCCTGAAACGGTACGGTGACGCCGTCGCGCATTTCACCGCCTCCCTGGGCCACGCGCCGGAAGACGCGGAGGCCAAGTATCTGCTGGCCGTGACCAGGGTGCGGCAGAAAAACTACGGCGAGGCGATGCGGCTTTTCACGGAAACGATGAAGGAATCGCCCGATTCCGAATTCGGTGTGAAGGCGGGGGCCATGCGGGAGAAAATGACGAAGGGGCGCTACGGGGAGATCAGGTAAGGCGCTCCTTTCGGAGCAAGCACCCACCCATGTCATTTCGAACCCGGCTGCCAAGCCGGGGAGAAATCTTAACCCCTGGGGTTCTGGAGGCGGTGTTACGTTCAAGATTCCTCACACGCCTCCGGCGGTTCGGAATGACGTTCGAGGAGGGACGGGTTCGGAATGACAAAAAAATGTCATTTCGACTCGGAGCAAGCACCCACCCATGTCATTTCGAACCCGGCTGTCAAGCCGGGGAGAAATCTTAACCCCTGGGGTTCTGGAGGCGGTGTTACGTTTAAGATTCCTCACACGCCTCCGGCGGTTCGGAATGACGTTCGAGGAAGAGCGGGTTCGGAATGACGTTCCCTTTCCCCATCCCCCGGAAACGCCCGGAAAAACGACCGCCGCCTGGGCGGGTGGCCCGGGCGGCGGTTGTTAAGGTCAAATCGTTCCCGTCAAATCATTACGGCGTGCCGTCATCGATATCGACTTTACCCAGGAGGGAATCCAATTCATTTCCCACGCCCAGATCGCTCAGATCGCTGTAGTCGATGTTGTCGAAGGTGATGCTGCCTTTTTCGTTATTGGCGCTGTCGAAGATGGTCAGCTTCGCGTGTCCGCCCTCGGCGCTCACTCCAAGCTGATCACCCTGGCTTTCATCGAACACATCGCTGATGTCCACCTTAAGCTTCTCCCCATAGTCAAGACAGAAAACGGGCTTGTTTAAGGTGCAAATTCGGGTAAGCCTGCACGGGGTTAAAGTTAATCGGTTTGCCGGAATAGACCTCGAAGGGTGTCCGGTATCCT
>Ga0172382_10001854_pt1 | contig 36637 bp, 36 predicted proteins | sample Leawel138RmetaG_FD_122245 | JGI IMG/M metagenome (GOLD analysis project Ga0172382, IMG submission 122245) | Leachate microbial communities from a municipal landfill in Southern Ontario, Canada - Leachate well 138R metaG | ecosystem: Engineered > Solid waste > Landfill > Unclassified | place... | reverse complement strand
TATTTAGAGTATAACCAAGAAAAACAAAAAAGTCAAAGGTTTATCGATTATAATCGATTAAAACTATAAAAGATAAAAGTCTCACGGTTATAATTGCGACTCTTTGTGCCACCGAGAACCGTCCCCGATGGCACAAAAAGTTGCAGTTATAACCGTGAAGCCTTTATTTTTTGTAACCTTAATCGATTATAGTCGATAAACCTTTGACTTCTTGATCTTTCTTGGTTATACTCTAAATAGAGGTGAATTTAATGAAAGATAGAGATTTGTACCTTAATCGTCTGATTGAATACAGGGATAAACCCTTAATTAAGGTAATCACCGGTATCCGACGTTGTGGAAAATCGACCTTATTGTCTCTTTATGAAAGATATTTATTAGAAACAGGGGTGGCTGAGGAAAACATTATCAGGATGAATTTTGAATCATTTGTATTCGATGATATTACAAATTATAGGGACCTACATTCACATATTATAGGCCTTATAAAGAATGCCCACGATAAATACTATATACTTCTTGATGAGGTGCAACAAATCCATTCTTGGGAGAAGGTAATCAATTCATTCCTTGTGGATATTAATGCAGATATTTATATTACAGGCTCCAATGCTTACTTGTTATCCTCGGAGTTATCCACTCTCCTATCCGGTAGATATGTAGAGATTAAAATGCAACCTCTTTCCTTTAAGGAATATTTAGACTTCATTGATTGCCAGGACAAATTAAAATTCCATGAACATTTTAATAGTTACCTTCAATATGGTGGTTTGCCAACCGTCGTACAACTGATAGATTACCCAAGTACAATTGGTCCCTTTTTAGAGGGTATATATAACACTGTATTGATCAAAGATGTAATAGATAGAAACGCTGTAAGGGATTCAGCCTTGCTGGAAGGTATACTCAGATTTATAGCCTCAAATGTCGCCAGTATTGTGTCTACCAAGAAAATAGCTAACTATTTGTCTAGCAATGGCCGCAAGTCCACTGCCGATACCATTGATAATTATTTAAAGATGCTAGAAAATGCATTTATTATTTATAGGGCCAATCGTTATGATTTAAAGGGAAAGATGTTTTTAAAGACGCTTGGTAAATATTACATGGTTGATATGGGTATTCGAAACCAGCTTACTGGTCTTAGAAATACTGACTATGGCCATATATTAGAAAATATTGTATTCTTGGAATTAATCAGACGTGGTTATGAGGTCTATATTGGTAAGATAGGAGAACTTGAGGTTGATTTTGTAGCCATGAAGGCCGATGAAAAGATATACTATCAGGTATCAGCTACAATTATGGACCAAAATACCAGGGATAGGGAGTTGAAATCCTTGCAGGCTATCACTGATAATTATCCAAAGTATATATTGACTATGGACCAAAGTATTTATAAGGATTACGATGGTATTAGGGTAAAGAACATAATTGATTTTTTACTTGAGTAAATATCTATAATATGTAAGGCTTTCTACTAGATAATACCTGTCCTATTTTAAAAAAGTGTGCCACCGAGAACCGTCCCCGGTGGCACACTTTTTTATATCTTAAATTTTTGTACCATATTATTCAAATTCATTGCCATGCTGGCCTGGTCCTCCGCTACCCTAGCCACTTGTTCCATAGCCTTGCTCATTTCCTGAGTGTTTTCGGATATGTTCATGGTGCTGCTAGTTGTTTCCTCTACTGATGCTGCCACTGTTTCTATGACGTCATTTACCTGATTTATGGAGGACTGGATTTCCTCCGAGGTCTCTGCAAATTCATTTACCAGGTTTCCCATGGTATCTGCATCGTCAAAGTATTGTTCTCCCGTCTTAACTAGGGATTCATAGTCGTCAATTACTTCTTCGTCTATGAACTTGAGAACATTCCTTGCATCTCCTGACAGGTTTTCAAAGGATAATCTGACCCTATCTATCATGACTTGAATTTCCTCTACAGATGTTTCAGACTGCTCTGCTAATTTCCTGACCTCATCTGCTACGACTGCGAATCCTCTCCCCTGCTCTCCAGCTCTAGCTGCCTCTATGGCTGCATTAAGTGCCAATAGATTGGTTTGTCCTGCTATATCCGATATGCTGTTGGCCATTAACTCTATTTCCTTGACTACCTCCCCCTCCTTGATGGATTGGAGGATCTTCCTTTGATTCTCTTCATATATCCTTATGGCTTCGCCCTTGGCTTTCTCTCCTTCATTTCTCAAGTTCTCTGCCCTGGACTTTATTTCAACTACCAGCTTATTTCCTTCTGTTGCCTTGTCTGCCAATTGGCTGGCACTCTTGCCTATTTCTAGACTTGAGGCTAGAACTTCCTCTACGGCTGCTGAGGTCTCCTCCATACCGCCCGCTATTTCCTGAGTGGCAATATTGGAGCTTTCCCCTTGGGCTGCCATCTCTTGGGAAGAAGCTGACAGCTCTTCAGATGATGCACTCATATCTTCTGCCGTGTCCAAAATCCCCCTTAGGGTTTCCTGCATGCTCAGGGTTATCTGGTGGAAGGCATTGGCTAATTCTCCACCCTCGTCCTTCCTTTCTAGGAATTCTTCTGGTATTGTCATGGAAAAATCTCCATCGGCAAAGGAATTGGCAATAGCAACTGACGCATTTATTGGTTTTGTAACTACATTGCTGATTACTAGGCTAAGAAGTACTGCAAGTCCAAGACCAACTACACTAACTGCTATGGACAAGGTCCTTACCCTTGAATAGGCATTGTTTGATTCTACCATTACTTCATCAGCCCATATGTCAGCCTGGCTTTTCATCTCTTCGATTATCTCGCTTAGTTTTTCTCTGGCCTCATTGGTTTCCACATTCAATTTTTGCCCTAGTGAAAAGTTGTTGCTTTTAATTGCACTAATCGTTTCAGCTCTTATATCTCTAAATCTCTGTAGGGCGACTTCATAGTCCGCTACCATTTCCAGTGTTTCCCCCAGGAGGTCAAATTGCTTGTAGGCCTCAATAATAGCATCATTTCTCTCTACCAAATCCGCTATTCGGCTGTCTGCCCTATAGACTACATTGATGTCCATATTAGTAGGATACTCCCATACAATCTTAAGGGTCTCTGCCTCTACCTCATGGAGATTGGTGTTTAGTTCATCCATCAATTTAATTCTCCCTACGCCTCCACTATACATCTTTTCCACATTGTTGTTGACATTATTTAAATTCACAATACTATAAATACCTTGAAAACCAATTATTACTGCCATTAACAAAAAGCTGATTGCTAATTTCTTTCTCGTATTCATGTCTAAGAACCATTTCATCTTTATCCCTTCTTTGCCTTGTTTTAGGCTATAGATACCCTTTTATCATACTAAATAACTAATTATAGATGTTAAAAAAAATTAACAACTACCTTTTCAGGTAGTTGTCGTGTTTTCTAGTATACCGGTCTGCACAGGTGGGCATACTTGGGGTTATTTCCAGTTGTCAGTCCAAAAAATAGCTTTTTCAACTCCTTGGTTACTGGCCCTTCCTTCCCGTCGGCCACCATTCTTCTATCTACTTCTGTAATCCCCGTTACTTCCATGGCAGTCCCGCTAAAGAATAATTCCTCTGAATTGTAGAGCTCCGTCCTAGCCACACTTCTCTCTACTATCTCCATGCCCAGCTCATTTTTAGCCAGGTCCATGACTAGTTTCCTAGTTATGCCCTCTAAGATATCATCTGATACGGGCGGCGTGACTAGCTTGCCCTTTTTGACTAGGAATATATTTTCCCCAGGTCCCTCGCATACATGACCTGAATTGGTTAGGAAGATGGCCTCGTCAAATCCATTTTGCAGTACTTCCATGGAGGCCAGGGCTGAGTTTAGGTAGCCTGCTGTGGCCTTTGTCCTAGGTGGTAGCATGGTATCAGAAATCCTCCTCCAACTGCTGACTGCTACCCTAAGGGTGTCCTTGCCTGAATAACTGCCTAGGGCCTGAGTATAGATGACTATTCTGTCGTCATCGTCCCCATAGAGGGTAGGGCTTAGTTTGTTGGATCCCTTATATACTACTGGCCTGATATAGGTTGTCTCCTTGTGCCCATTCTTTTTCAGCAGGTCTACTGTGAAATCGCATAGTTCTTCAACTGTATAGGGCAGGTCCATGAATAGGGCCTTGGCGGATTCGTGGAGCCTTTGGTAGTGTTCCTCCATGGCAAATCCATATAATTGCTGTTTTTCTTCGTCCCAGTAGGCCCTTATGCCCTCAAAGCAGCCTAGGCCATAGTTAAATATCTTGGACCTTACGCTTACCTCTACTTCATCTTCCCTTACTATCTTTCCTTGGTAAAATACATATGACTCTTTCATCTTATATGCCTTCCTCCTTTATCATATACAAATCGCACCTGTGGACGCAGAGCTAACTATCCTTTCATACTTGGCAAGGTATCCTTGAACCTTGCTTTCCCTTGGCTTCCATTTTTCCATTCTGTCCTCTAATGTCTTTTCATCTATTTCAAAGTTTAATGTTCCCAATACCATATCTATACTTATTCTATCTCCATCCTCTACAAATGCAATGGGTCCTCCTGCACTGGCTTCCGGAGATACATGGCCTATGGATGCCCCCCTTGTAGCTCCTGAAAATCTCCCGTCAGTGACTAGGGCAACGTCCTTGTCCAGGCCCATACCTGCCAGGGCAGATGTCGGCGTTAGCATTTCCCTCATGCCCGGACCTCCCTTGGGCCCCTCATACCTGATTATCAGTACTTCCCCCTTCTCTATCCTGCCTCCCATGATGGCCTCTACGGCCTCCTCTTCTCCGTCAAATACCCTAGCTGGCCCCTGGTGTCTAAGCATTTCCTTATCCACAGCAGACCTCTTAACTACTGCCCCATCTGGGGCCAGGTTCCCCCTGAGAACTCCTATGCCCCCTGTCTGACTATAGGGCTTTTCTATACTTGCTATAATCCTCCTATCCCTTACCTCATAATTGGAGATTGTCTCCCCCAGTGACCTGCCTGTTACGCTTGTCACATTTAGGTCCAGCAGGTCCTTTTTCCTCAGTTCCCCCATGACTGCCATTACACCGCCTGCTCGGTGAAGGTCCTCTATATGGTAGGGACCTGCGGGTCTTAGCTTGCATAGGTTTGGGGTCTTTTCGCTTATATGGCTTACCCTGTCTAGGTCCATAGCCACCCCTGCCTCATGGGCTATGGCAAATAGGTGGAGGACTGTATTGGTGGAACAGCCCAGGGCCATGTCCACTGCTAGGGCATTGTCAAAGGCCGCCTCGGTCAGGATATCCCTTGGCCTTATGTCCTTTTCCAAGAGCTCCATCAGTTTCATACCCGAGTACTTGGCCAGCCTTATCCTGTCGCTGTAGACTGCTGGTACGGTGCCATTTCCTGGAAGGGCCATGCCCAGAGCTTCAGTCATGCAGTTCATGGAATTTGCTGTAAACATTCCTGAGCAGGAGCCACAGCCGGGACAGGCATTGTCCTCTATCATAAGCAGTTCATCCTCTGACATCTTCCCTGCACTTACTGCCCCTACTGCTTCAAATACCGTACTCAGGTCTATATTGTTGTCCCCTACTCTTCCAGCTAGCATGGGTCCGCCGCTGAGGATTATGGTAGGTATATTTATCCTTGCCGCTGCCATGAGCATTCCAGGTACTACCTTGTCGCAGTTTGGTATCATTACTAAGCCGTCTAGCCCGTGGGCCAAGGTCATAATCTCTATACTGTCTGCTATGAGCTCCCTGCTGACTAGGGAATATTTCATGCCATCATGGTTCATGGCTATGCCATCGCAGACTGCAATGGCTGGAAATTCCAGGGGCGTTCCCCCCTCCATTATGACCCCTTTCTTTACTGCCTCTGCTATTTCCCTTAGGTGCTTGTGGCCTGGCACTACTTCGTTAAAGGAGTTGACTACGCCTATTAGGGGCCTATGTATTTCCTCATTTGTAAGGCCTAGGGCTTTTAGCAGGGATCTATGGGGTGCCTTTTCTATCCCCCTCTTTACCTTGTCACTTCTCAATTCCATCACCCTCCTTATTTCTTGAGCCAGCTCATCATGCTCCTTAGTTTTTTCCCTACAAGCTCTACTGGGTGGCTTGCTTCCAGCTTTCTCTGTGCATTAAATCTGGGTCTATTGACCTTGTTTTCCAGTATCCAGTCCTTGGCAAAGCTTCCATCTTGGACTTCTTCCAGTATCTTCTTCATTTCCTTCCTCGTTTCCTCGGTGATTACCCTTTTCCCTGCCGAGTAGTCACCGTATTCTGCCGTATCGCTGACGGAATACCTCATATAGCTAAATCCTCCCTGATTTATCAAGTCTATGATTAGCTTCATTTCGTGGACTGTCTCAAAGTAGGCTAGTTCTGAAGAGTAGCCTGCCTCTACTAGGGTGTCAAATCCTGCCTTCATCAGCTCTGTGACTCCTCCACATAGGACTGCCTGTTCGCCAAATAGGTCGGTTTCTGTTTCCTCCTTGAATGTGGTCTCCACTACACCTGCTCTGGCACCGCCAATTCCCGCCGCATAGGCTAGGCCCATTTCTAGGGTATCTCCTGTCACATCTTGTTCCACTGCCACTAGGCAAGGTACACCCTTGCCCTCTAGGTACTGGCTCCTCACTGTATGGCCTGGTCCCTTTGGGGCTATCATAAATACATTTACATCTTCAGGTGGTGTGATTTGACCGTAGTGTATGTTAAATCCGTGGGCAAAGGCTAGATATCTTCCCGCCTTCAAATGGGGTCTGATGCTATCCTCATAGAGTTCTACCATCTTATCGTCGCTTACTAGGATCATAAGCAGATCTGCCCACTGGGAAACTTCCTCAACTGTACCTACCTTCAGGCCTGCTGCCTCTGCCCTGGCCCAAGACTTGCTGCCCTTGTAGAGTCCTACCATGGTATCTACTCCCGATTCAAAGAGGTTTAGGGCATGGGCATGTCCCTGACTGCCATAGCCTACCACCCCTACCTTTTTCCCTTCTAATAATTCCAGTTTACAGTCTTCTTCATAAAACATCTTTGCCATTTTATCTCCTCCATTACATTTTTTCTCCCCTGCTCATGGCTAGGACTCCTGTCTTTGCCATTTCCAAGACTCCAAAGCTGTCCATCATTTCTACAAATCCAGATAACTTTTCTTCATCTCCCGTTATCTCTATGGATACTGAATTGGGCCCCACATCTAGGACATTGCCCCTGTATATTTCTGCTATTTGAATAATATGGGGCCTGGTTTCATTGTCGGACCTTACCTTTATCAGCATCATTTCCCTCCTGATAACCCCTGATTGGGGAAATACCTTTACCCTCGTTACCTCTATGATCTTGTGGACCTGATTCTTTATCTGTTCCAGTATTCTCTCGTCCCCTTCTACTGTAAGGGTCAGCCTGGTATATCCATCTATATTTGTGTGGCCTGCTGTCATTTTCTTTACGAAATAACCCCTTCTGTTGAATAGGGACATGATCCTAGCCACGATGCCATTGGTATTCTTTGCTATTATCAGCAGTTGGTGTGTCTTATGCTCCATCTAAAACCCCCCTTTTCCCAAGCATGTGATGTACTGTTCTGCCTGCTGGTATCATCGGAAGCACATTGGCCTCTTTTTCTACTATGAAATTGACGACTACAGGTTCATTTACCTTCAATAGCTCCCCTAGCTTCTCCTCCATTTCCTCCCGGTTTTCTATGGTGGCCGACCTGATGCCATAGGCCTCAGCTATCTTGTTAAAATCTGGATTTACGCTCAAATCCACAAAGGAATACCTCTTTTCATTGAACATCTCCTGCCACTGCCTCACCATTCCAAGGAAGGAATTGTTTAGTATGAGGATTTTTATGGGGAGTTCGTATTGTTTTGCCACCATTAGTTCGTGGAAGGTCATTTGAAATCCGCCGTCCCCTACTACTGCCACCACCTTCTTGTCTGGCCTTGCCACCTGGGCCCCTATGGCCGAAGGCAGTCCAAATCCCATGGTACCTGACCCTCCCGACGTGATGATCGTCTTGGGCTCTGTAAAGCTTAGGTACTGGGCTGCCCACATTTGGTTTTGTCCCACGTCAGTGGCTATGATGGCATCTCCCTCCAGGAGCCTATCCACTTCCTCCAGGACCTCTTGGGGCATTAGTCTCCCATTTTCTGACTTGGGATATTCCATGGGATACTGGGATTTTAGTTCGCCTATCCTCTCTGACCAGTCCTTGTTTTCCAGCCCACTGAGAGAGCTATTAAACTGGCCTAATACTTCCTTTAGGTCTGCAACTATGCCTAGGTCTACTTCCTTGTTTTTCCCAATCTCTGCTGGGTCTATGTCTATGTGAATTATCTTGGCATTTTTACAAAACTCCTCTGGGTCACCTGTTATCCTGTCGTCAAATCTTATACCTGCTGCTATTACCAGGTCCGCCTCGTCTGTGGCCAGGTTGGCAGGCACGGTTCCATGCATTCCCAGCATACCCAAGGACAAGTGGTGCTGGCTAGGAAAGCCCCCTAGACCTAGGAGGGTCATGGTAACTGGAATATGGTTTTTCTCTGCAAATTCCCTTAGCTCCAAGTAGGAGTCCGACTTGATTACCCCTGCTCCTGCGATTATCAGAGGTCTTGATGAGGACCTTATTAATTTTAGGGCCTTTTCCACAGCCTCCTTGTCCACCTGGGGCCTTGGCTTGTAGCCCGGTAGGTTTAGTTCCTCCTGATATAGGCTCTCATAGTCCCTCATATCCATCTCTGCCATCTGGACATCCTTGGGTATGTCTATGAGCACAGGCCCTGGCCTTCCCGTTCTCGCTATGTAGTAGCCTTCCTTGATTATTCTGACCAGATCCCTGATGTCCGTAACCAGATAGTTCATCTTTGTAATTGGCAGGCTAGTTCCCACTATGTCGCTTTCTTGAAAGGAGTCCTTTCCCAGCATGGATATACCTACCTGCCCTGTAATAGCCAAGAGGGGACTGGAATCCATGTGGGCAGTCATTATTCCCGTCACCAGATTGGATGCCCCCGGTCCAGATGTTGCTATGCATACGCCTACCTTGCCCGATGCCCTGGCATATCCATCTGCCTCGTGGGCTGCCCCCTGCTCATGCCTTGAAAAATAGTGCCTTATCTTGTCAAATTTGTATATTTCATCGTAGATGGGTATAACTGCCCCTCCCGGATAGCCAAAGACATCTCTGACTCCTAATCTGTGCAGGGTCTCCAGCAAAATCCTAGACCCATTTATCCTTTCCATTCCATCACCTTTCCTTTCAATTTGAATACAAAAAGTCCCTAGTATATATAGATATACTAGGGACGAAATATTCGCGGTACCACCCATGTTTACAATTTCCTCACGGAAATAGCCTCTTCAGGTCCAAGGAGCTTGCCTTTAACCCTAGCCATGTAACGGTGGCAGTCTTTTAAAAAGAGCCCGGTCTCGTTTACTTTCCTATGATTTCAACTCGACAGTTCAGGAGTGATTATTATATACATCTTTAATCCTGACTCTCACCATTTGTCAGTTCTCTGTCTTAAAGGTTTGTATTTTTCTCTCCCTCAACACTATTTGTATTCAGGTTTTTTGTAATTACTGGCTATACTATATCAAAACTTTCAACTTGTCAAGCCTTTTTTTGTGGAAAGTTTATTTTTCTTTGGCTTTCCACTATTTCTAGCCAAGCCTATCTCCTTTTTTTACTTCCCTCTCTGGCTCTATAAGCACGACTCCGCCCTGGGAGTAGGTGCCCAGCACTAGGACCTCCGACTGAAATCCAGCTATATTCCTTGGAGGAAAGTTTACTACCCCCAGGACCTGCTTGCCCACCAGTTCCTCTGGACTGTAGTGTTCAGTTATTTGAGCACTTGAATTCTTTACCCCTATTTCATGGCCAAAGTCTACTGCCAATTTATAGGCTGGATTTCTGGCCTTGGGAAATTCCTCTGCCCTCACTATCTCCCCTACCCTAATGTCCAGCTTCAAAAAATCATCAAATGTCGCCATTCTCTTTTTTCTCCTTGTAGTTGTTAATTGCAGCCCTTAGTCCCTTGACTCCGAGTACTGAGCAGTGTAATTTGCTCTGGGGCAGTCCGTCTAGGGCGTCTATTAGTTCCTTCTCTGTTATGGCCATGGCTTGATCTATGGTCTTGTTCTTTGCCATTTCTGTAATCATGCTGCTGGTGGCAATGGAGGCGGTGCAGCCAAAAACTAAGAAGCTGATATCCGATATGACATCGTCCTTTACTCTCAAATAGACTGTCAGGGAATCGCCGCATTTTAAATCACCATAGGTCCCTTCCCCATCGGCATCTGTCATGCTGCCCACATTTCTCGGGCTCATGAAGTGCTCTATTACTTTCATGGAATACTCTGAATACATTTAATCACTTCCTATTTTTTTCTTTTGCTATACTTATTTTAACACATTATTTTAATTTATGTAAAAAAATATTAGGGTAGCCAAAATCTTAGCTACCCTAATAAGGAGGTCTATTCCTGTAGAACCTTTATTAGTCCATTTTCTGTAACTTCCACTTCCACCCTTAGTACTTCCTGTAAAAAATCATATGGCACATAGCTAGTGGAATTTCTTAGGTCTGGGGCTCTACCCAACTCTATATGCATTCTGGCAAAGTTGTAGCTGTCCTCTCCAATGGTTACCAGGGTCCAATGGGCTCCCTTCACCAGCTCTACGCTTCTGCTTTCGTCATCCCATGTGACCTCATATCCAAGGGCCTCCCCTATTTGCCTAAGGGGTATCATGAGGACTCCTGCCTCATCTCTATACATTTGCCTATCCAGTACAATCTCCCTGCCGTCTATATTGATTTTATCCAGTAATTCGACTTGCCTTTCTGCTTCCATCTTTTCTTCTTGGTCTAGGACAATTATCTTATCTGGAGATGTTTGCCCCGGATAGCTTAGTTGCACTATGGTATAGAAGACCAGCAAATCCCTGCCTTTTATTTCTTCCTTATCCAGCTCATTGCCCTTTGTATCTACTATTACTGTCTTTTCAGATATATTTAGCCTAAGTCCTCCGTCGCCGCTAAGTAGATCCTCGTCAAAGTTTGATATCATTACCCCTCTTATCTCCTCGCTGCTATTTAGTACTAGCACATTCGGGGACAATTGTGGTGGCATACTCATGAGCATTATAGTATCCCTGCTGTAATATCCAGTGACCGTCATGCCTTCTTCTAACTTATCTATGGTTAAAAAGTCCCTAGTATCGTCGTCTAGCAATAGGGTTTTCTCCCCAATGTGAAAAACCATGCCACTGTAGACCTCTTCCTCGTCTTCCTTTACCAGTATGGAAACATATCCATTGCCTTCATTTATCTCCACAATCTTTCCCCTGTATTCGAGATAATCTGGCATTTGAACTTCCTCCACAGGAGCTGAAATTAGCTCCATATTCACTTCATTCAATCTATCTGATGCCCTTGCTGCCGCTGGGCTAAGAGCTAGGACTGCTGCCAGGGACAAGGATAAATACTTTTTCATATATTCACTTCCTTTGTTTTTTCTTTAGTATATCAGTTTAGGAAGATGAATTGGTTACATAGGGTTTACAATCCAGTTACAAAGTAATCCTGTCCTTCTAATTATTTACTTTTATCCTGATAAAGACCTAGGGCCCTAGTGACGTCCATGACAAATATGATACCTGCTCCGGGTTCATCGATTTTTAACCTGTCCTTTATGGAATCTACAATGGCCTCTGTCCTTTCAGCCTTTGACAGTATAAGGACTATGTCTTTTTCAGGCTCTATCTCTATATTGAATATGGTCTCTCTTTGTCGAGTGCCACAGCCCCTGCCGTGGATTACTGTTCCCCCAGTGGAGCCAGCTCCTACTGCTGCGTCCAGTATGTCCTCCGATTGACCCTTTTCTGCTATTACAAATATGGCTTCATGTTCCACTTCTTTCACACCTTTCTTTTCAGGATTGGATATATACTTTTCATCCTCAAATACCCTTATACAATAGTTTAATGGAATTGAAAAGGCTATTCCGTGATGGGGTTTATCTAAATGAAACTTTTTTTCCAGATTTGAGTAGAGTTCCTCCTCCAGATTCTGACCTACTATTGTCAAAAAGATCTCCTTCCTGACATCTAGTATACCCAGCATATTTAAGAGTTCATTTTTCACTGTACCCCTGCCAAGAAATATTGAACTGGCTACTGCTCCCATTTCCTTGGACAATTTCAACACCTTGCTGCCCTTCCCAAAATCTATTATGGTGAAAAAAAGTATTAATTCATCTTTAATTATGTTCACAATTACCCTCCTTCCTGGCTTTTCGCTTGAAAATCAAGCCCAGCAACTGTATGGCTACTATGGGAGTCATGGCCACCATAGCTATGACCCCAAATCCATCTATCATTACATTGGCTGTCGGTATGGCTCCTGCTGCCCCTTGGGCAAAGGCCAATACAAAGGTTGCAGTCATAGGCCCCGAGGCTACCCCACCGGAATCATAGGCTATGCCCACAAATATAGGGGGAACCCTATAGGATAGATAGGCCCCCAAGGCAAAACCCGGAAGTAGAAAATGCCATAGTTTTAAACTGGGTATCATAATCCTGAGCATAGACATGGATACAGCAAAGGCTATGCCTATGGACAGGGCCATTAGGATAATCTTTCTTTTTATATGACCTGCAGTTACTTCCTCTACCTGCTCCGTCAAGACATATACTGCTGGTTCTGCCAAGACTACTACCATTCCTAGGGCAAAGCCCACTATGGGCAGGAGCCAGGGATGATAGTTTGCCAATCCTTCTCCCATTATTCTCCCTACTTCCATAAATCCTGCATTTACGCCGACTAAAAAGAGGGTAAGGCCTATATATGTATATAGGAGTCCCTTGAGGATTATGCCCCTGCTTCTTTTATTTAGTTTAAACCTAGTCTTGTCAAATATGAGAAATAATATGAATAGAGGCAGGAGGGTCAACACAGATTCCTTGAGAAATCTAGGAAATATCCGTATATAGGGCCCTAATATTCCAGTGTTCACTACAAAGGCCTCTACTTCTCCCTGTACATTGTTTATACCCTTTATGATATTTAGCATCATAACTGCAAATATGGGACCTGCTGACGCTAGACCCACTAGGCCAAAGCTATCCTCTTCAGATGTCTTGCCCCCCTTTAGCTGGGAAACTCCATAGCCCAGGGCCAATATAAAGGGTGTAGTCATGGCACCTGTCGTGGCACCTGACGCATCTACTGATATGGCGAGGAATTCCTCCATGGCCTTAAGTCCCAATAAAAATATTATAAAATATACTATAGTAAACAATTTATTTAAGGGTTTTTCATATACTATTCTCAAGAGCCCAATAGCTACCATGATACCTACTCCTATGGAGACTACTATGAGGATTGTCACATTGGATATAAGGCCCCCAGATGCTATATTTACTTCATTTGCTAGAATCTGCAAATCTGGCTCTGCAACGCTAATAAAAAACCCTAGTATAAATCCTAAGATTCCTACTAAAAGTGGATTGTTTGTCTTTGCTATGGTCTCCCCCATGAGATTTCCTATGGGTCCTATACCCAAATGGGCACCAAACAAGAAAATTCCAAGGCCTATGATTACCAGGATGGCACCTAGAATAAATCTAATCAATACTCCTGTTTCTACGGGAATTAGGGTGAAATTTAGTATAATAACTAGTAGGGTAATAGGAAAAACTGATAGGGATATGTCTTTTAATTTGCTAAGTAATATATTCAAATAAGGCTCCCCTTTCATTTTGTATTATTGTGTAGAAAATTATTTCAATTATACCATATAATCCTTTGGTCATGTTATTTTTTTGTTTTTATTTCACAATATCTTATATTTTGCATAAAATATAAGTAATATTTTTTTACAATCCTGGATATTTCTGTTATAATAATAAGTTATAAAATATTTTAGGGGATGGTGATAATAATGACTCTACAGATGAATGAAGTGACTGTCATTCTAATGTCTTTGTCTATAATGTTGATTTCTGGATTTTTGATGACCCGTGTGACCAAACCCCTGAAGCTGCCAAATGTAACTGCCTATATTATTGCAGGTATTTTAATTGGCCCCTATGTGCTAAAGTTAATATCCACGGAAATAGTTGATAATATGAGTTTTGTGGGGGACATCGCCCTAGCCTTTATAGCTTTCGATGTAGGTAAGTTTTTGAAAAAGGAAGTTTTTTTAAGATCCGGCCTTCGGGCTATTATCATTACCCTCTTTGAATCCCTAGTTGCAGGGGCAGTGATTACATTGGCTATGCGCTTTATGTTTAAACTAGAGTGGGACTTTTCCCTGCTCTTAGGTGCCATTGCAACAGCTACAGCACCTGCCAGCACCATGATGACTATCAACCAATACAAGGCCAAGGGAGAGTTTGTTGACATACTCTTGCAGGTAGTGGCCCTGGACGACATGGTTTGTCTGATTACCTTCAGCCTTGTGGCCACCTTTATTAATGCAAACAAGGCAGGTACTTTTATGCTGACAGATGCACTCCTGCCCATACTCCACAATCTCGGAGCCTTGGTTATAGGCTTTGTATTCGGCATCATACTAGGCAGGATACTTACTCCCACCAGAAGCGATGACAATAGGCTTATTCTCACCATAGCCATGCTGCTAGGCCTATCGGCCCTGACTTCTATGTTCGATATATCTCCCTTGCTTTCCTGCATGGTATTTGGCATTACCTATATAAATACAACTGAGGACAAGAAATTATATACTCAGATAAATCATTTTACCCCTCCCATACTTTCATTGTTTTTCATCTTGTCAGGTATCAAGCTAGATGTAGGTTCTCTAGCGACCTTGGGAGTTATTGGGGTGGCGTATTTCTTCATCAGGATCATAGGCAAGTATATTGGCTCCTATGTGGGCTGTCACTTGACTGGAAAGGATAGGGCCATATGTAATTACCTGGGCTTTGCCCTGGTACCCCAGGCAGGTGTGGCCATTGGCCTGGCATTTTTGGGCTACAGGATTTTACCTCCCGATGTAGGCAATAGGCTTCTCACCATTATCCTATCCTCATCGGTTCTCTATGAGATTATAGGCCCTGCATCGGCAAAGTTTGCACTCTTTTATTCAGGTTCTATCAAAAAGACTTAAAATCCTGACATATGTCAGGATTTTATCTAGTTTTAATCTGCTTACTAGTCCTTGGAAAATAGGCTATCAAATTTTCTTTGTATCCGCCTTCTTCTTTCCTCTGTTTCCTCTTCTTCTATCCTCAGGGAAACTATATCCCCTTCCTTGGCTTCCGGGGGTAAGATAGCCTTGGGTATATCTAGGATATGGCCAGAGCCTAATTCTACTAGGGCGTATTCCCCCTCAAACCTATCTATGGTAAATCTCATACATAACACCCCTATCCAATTTAATATGCAATATTTTCACCATCGGCCATTATGACTATGGTCCCTAGGATATCTGTCCTTAGGATTTCTATCTTGTTTTCCTCTAGGAGCTCAATTATTTCCTTATGGGGGTGGCCATAGGTGTTTCCCTCACCAGAGGATATGACTGCAAGTCTTGGGTTTACTGCCTCTAGGAATTCAGGTATGGTTGATGTTACGCTGCCGTGATGCCCCACCTTGAGGACATCTGCCTTCAAGGCCCACCTATTGTTTTCCAGCATCTCCCTTTCCGATAGGGCCTCAGCATCTCCTGTGAAGATGAAGGAATTGGAGCCGTTGACTAGTTTAACCACTATGGAGTAATCATTGGTACTGCTGTAATTTTCTCCATTGGGAGCTAGTATCGTAAATTGTGCCCCGTTTAGATCATACTTGTCCCCTACTCTTGGCCTTGTAATCTTCAGGCCCTTGTCGGCTATACTGTCCAATACCTCCTCAAAGGTCCTTGTGTTAGCCATCTTATTTGGCATGATTACCTTCTCCACTTGGAAATTGTCTATTACATCGTCCAGCCCACCTATGTGGTCTGCATGGGGATGGGTACCTATGACGTATTTCAGGTTTTCTATCCCCTGTTTCCTTATATAATCCACTACAAACTTTCCATCCTTGTTGTTGCCAGCATCGATTAGCATAGCCTCTGAACCCTTTTTGATAAATATGGAGTCAGCCTGACCTACGTCCAAGAAATGGACCTCAAGGAATCCCCCGTCACTTGTATCTGGTTCTGTAATATGCTGGTAGACCATAGATAGGAGCACAAAGGCTATAACTACTATGGTATATAACTTTTTATTTCTTTTCACTCCGTCACCTCTTATTTATGGCCTTCTTCTGGCACTATGCAGACAAATTCTAGTTTTTCATCTCCTATGTTTCTGAACTGATGGTCTAGATTTGACGGCACATAGGCAAAGGAGCCGGCTTTTATCTCATTGTCTTCCCCATTTATATGGAGTATTCCCTTGCCGCCTATTATATAGTTTATGTGTGGCCATGGGTGATTGTGCTTGGGCGTAAATCCGTCTACTTCTACTTCAAATATCCTCATTACATGGCCTTCCCAGCCCTCCTTGGGAGTAATCAGTACCTTCATCAAGGCACCTCTTGCTTCTGGGTTCTCAACCTTTACTCCATCTAACAAATCCTTATGTGATACTATCATTTTCAAGCCCCCTTATTTTAATTACATATTAAATATAACAAGTTTTCTAATCTTTTTCAACTCTGCTTCCCAAGCTGTCAAGCTCAAGTTCCTTTACAGTCCAGCCATTGTCTAGGGTCCCTAAGTATTTTTTTATTTCATGAGTGAATTCACTATCCCCTTCTCCCACTACTGCCATAATAGTAGGCCCTGCACCGCTTAGATAGGATCCGAGGGCCCCAAGTTCCCTATTCTTGTCCATGATGTCAAAAAAGTCTGGAATCAACCTACCCCTATAGGGCTGGTGGAGGGAATCTTTTAGGGCATATTCCAGCAAGTGAAACTTGCCATTTGCTAGGGCTGTGAGCAGCATTGATACCCTGGCTAGGTTACTTGTTCCATCTTTAAATGCTATCTTATCTGGCAATACCTCCCTTGCCCTTTTAGTAGACAGACTGAAGTCCGGTATAAGGGCTACAAATTTTAAGCCCTTGGCTATGTCTAGCTTATTGTAGATAGTTCTTCCTTCCTCTGCTATAGATACTACCAACCCTCCCAATAGGGCTGGTGCCACATTGTCAGGATGGCCCTCTATTTCTGTAGCCAAATCTAGGATTTCATCTGTGGTAAGCCTTTCCCCTACCAGGGTATTGGCTCCCATCACTCCTCCTATGATACAGGCTGCACTGCTGCCCAGACCCCTAGACATGGGTATTTGAGCATCCATGTGGATTTTTATTCCCCTTGGCCTATATCCTATTTTCTCGAAGGCCCTTTGCATGGACATGTAAACTAAATTGTATTCATTGGCAAGGGACTTGTCCACTCCTGTAATTATAAGTCCCTTTTCTATTTCCTCAATTTCAAAGCTATTGTAGAGCTTTAGGGACAGGCCCAGGGCATCAAATCCTGGCCCTAGGTTTGCACTGGTGGCTGGAACCCTAATCCTAATCATCCTTGTCACCTACCTGCAAAATCTTCATTAGCTTTGACTTCATTTCCCCTTTAGTGCAAATAGTCTTGTGCAGAATGGGTTTTTGCCCAAGCTCTCCTATGGCTTTTGGTATTGCAAGCCTAGTTCTGCCTTCTAAGTGACTGAGGATTTGAAATTCATCTAAATCCCCTGTGTCCAGTCCTAGACCGGCTGCTACGGCTCTGCCAAACTTGTAGGGGCTGGCAGTAGATGCAATAACTGTCAGGGTCTTATCCCCTGTCTCATCCCTATATTTTCTATATACATTGTAGGCAACTGCGGTATGGGGGTCCATTAGGTAGTATTCATGGTCAAAGACTTCCCCTATGGATTTTTCTACTTCCTTTTCAGTGGAATATCCAGCATAGAAATCATCCATCTCTAGTTCTTCTACCTTGTAGTAGCCCTTTGTATTCAGGTCCTCCATCTTTTTCCTTACGTATTCATGGTCCTGCCCGCTTATATGGTAGAGGAGCCTTTCTAAGTTGCTGGATACTAGTATGTCCATGGAGGGGGAGGAGGTGAGTTTTAGCTCCCTTCTCCTGTCGTAAAGCCCAGTATTGATAAAGTCATATAGTACATTGTTTTCATTGGAGGCACAAATCAACTTGTTGACAGGCAGACCCATCTTTTTCCCATAATAGGCTGCCAGTATGTTGCCGAAGTTTCCCGTAGGCACTACTATGTTGATTTTTTGCCCCGATTCTAGTTTCTTCTCCCTAAGCAGGCTCAGGTAAGCGTGAAAGTAGTAGACAATTTGGGGGACCAGTCTTCCTATATTTATGGAATTCGCCGACGACAGCCTGTAGCCAGCTCCTTGCATTTCTCCACCAAGGTCCCTGTCCCTAAATATATCCTTTACTCCCCCCTGTGCGTCGTCAAAATTACCCTCTATACCTATTACAAAGGTGTTCTTTCCCTCTTGGCTTATCATTTGTCGTTTTTGGATTTCTGATACCCCGTCCCTGGGGTAGAATACTATTATCTTTATCCTATCCATATCTGCAAATCCCTCAAGGGCAGCCTTTCCGGTGTCACCAGATGTGGCAGTTAATATGACTAGCTCCTCCTCTATGCCCTCTATCTCCATGGCCTTCTTGAGCAGATGGGGTAGAATTGAAAGGGCCATATCCTTAAATGCCAGGGTTGGCCCGTGAAAAAGTTCTAGAATGTGGACATCTCCCACCTCTTCTAAGGGAGCTATGTCCTTTCTACTGAACTTGTCATCATAGGCCCTGTCAATAATAGACCCTAGGTCCGCTTCCTCTATGCTGGGAAAATAAGCCCCTATTATCTCGTGGGCTATTTCCTTGTAGTCCATATTTACCATGTCTGCTAGATTTTTTATCTGTGGGAATTCCTGGGGGACAAAGAGTCCTCCGTCCTGGGCTATTCCCTCCACCATGGCCTCACTCCAGCTGACTAGATTTTCCTTGTTTCTGCTACTGATATATTTCATGGAATCCCTCCATTATTCGTTTTCAAAGGCCCTGTATATGCCTTCCATGGCCTTTTCAAAATCTTCATTGTCTACTCCAATTATTATATTTATTAGCTTTGATGAACCCTGAGTTATCATGCGGACATTGATGTCATTGTTACCAAGGGCAGTAAATACCTTGCCAGATATGCCCTTGGTCTTAGCCATACCCCTGCCCACTACGGCAATGAGGGCCATATTGCTATCATGGCTGATGGTGTCAGGATTGCAGTAGATGCGAAGCTCCTCTTCAATCTTGCCAATTTTCCCATTTAGCTCCGTATTGGCGGCCACTACTGATACTGTGTCCATTCCCGACGGTATATGCTCTATGGACACCCCATTTGTTTCAAAGACCGATATGGCCTTTCTCAGGAAACCCTTTTCCTCATTCATCAGTGCCTTCTCTATATTGATTACGGTAAAGTCCTTTCTACCGGCTATGCCCGTGATTTTCCTAGGCCTTTCCTCTGTAGAGTCGTCTACTATCATGGTTCCAGTATCTTCCGGCCTATTGGTATTCCTTATGTTGATGGGAATTCCATCTTTCTTGACTGGAAATATAGACTCCTCGTGGAGGACTGGGGCCCCCATATAGGATAATTCCCTTAGCTCCTTGTAGGTAATGAATTCTATGGTCTTTGGATCTCTTACTATTCTCGGGTCTGCCATGAGAAAACCCGATACATCGGTCCAGTTTTCGTAGAGTCTTGCCTTTACCCCATTGGCTATGAGGGAGCCTGTGACATCGGATCCTCCCCTGGAAAATGTAACTATATCCCCATTTCCCCTTGCCCCGTAAAATCCCGGAATGACTGCATAGCTCACGTCTTTCAGTTTCTTCCCTATTAGCTCCTCTGTCCTTTCTTCCTCCAACTGGCCCCTTTCGTTGAATACTATCAAATCCTTGGGGTCTATGAATTCAAAGCCCAGATAACTTGAAAGTATGAGGCCGTTGAGGTACTCCCCACGACTGCCGCTGTAGTCCTTTGAGGCTCCTTCCTTTATATTCTTCCTTATTTCCCCCAAGGCTCCGTCTATATCTAGGTCTAGTTCCAATCCCAGACGTATGCCCCTATACCTATCCTCCACAACATTGTAGACTTCGTCAAAGTTCAAACCGTGGGAGGCAAGCTGGTGGCACATATAGAGCAGGTCCGTTATCTTGTGGTCCCGACTGTGCCTCTTGCCCGGGGCTGAGGGGATTATATATCTCCTATTCTTATCCGACGATATTATGTCCTTTACCTTTATGAATTGGTCCTTATCTGCCAGGGAACTGCCCCCAAATTTTGCAACTACTATATCTGTCAATTTACACGCCTCCATTATTTAATCTTGAATTCTAGCTATGAAATAGCTGTCATCTTCTATTTCTAAACCCCTTATAAGTCTTTCCAGTTCTTTAAACTGGACCTCCTTGGTAATTATGGCAAAGTTCTGATCTAGGGCCTTATCTGCCAAATTCTTTATTTCCTCAGCTATCTCCCTCTTATCCATGTCTATCCTCAAATAATATCTGCCACTTATTTCCTCATTCTTATTTCTTAGCTCTCTTCTTCCTATGATGCTCTTCTTCCTGTAGGTTCCCTTTAGTATATCTAGGACATCCTTCAGTACTGCATTGGCTGTAGGCAGTTTCCCAGCTCCTGCACCAAAGAACTTCAACTCTCCCACATTGTTGCCCTCAAGGGATATGGCATTGAAGGCCATATCTACATTGGCAAAGTAGGAGTCCTTGGCCAGGAGTACAGGCTCGACTATTGCTGTAAAATCCTGCCCTTCAAGTCTGGTCTCTCCCATTAGCTTCACCTTATAGCCCAGCTTCCTTATTTGCTCCATGTCTGAGGACTTTATGCTGCTTATCCCCCTTACCGCTACATCGTCCTCCCTTATCTCACCCTTGAGGCCAATGGTACTGAGTATCCTAAGCTTTCTTTGGGTATCGTATCCATCTACGTCAGATGAGGGATTGGCCTCTGCATAGCCCAATTCTTGTGCCTTTTTGAGGGTTTCACCATAGTCTAGTCCCTCTTCAAACATCCTAGTCAGTATATAGTTTGAGGTCCCATTTAATATCCCCTGAATATGGCTTATATCGTTTAAGGCAATTTCCTCTTTTAAGGGCTTTAATATGGGTATTCCCCCGCCTACGCTGGCCTCGTATAGGAAGGCCTTGTCATTTTCCTTGGCTAGATTGCATAGTTCCTCAAAGTATTTAGACACTATGGCCTTGTTGGCAGTGACCACATGCTTGCCCTGCTCCAGTGCCCTTCTTATGTTCTTGTAGCTTTCCTCCACGTCACTGGTAGCCTCTACCACAAGCACAATATCTTCGTCCCTCAATATTTCCTCTATGTCATAGGTTATTTTTTCCCTAGGTATTTCCTTGCTTCTCTCTTTCGCCTTGTTTTTCACCAGTATCTTTTTTATGCCTATTTCTTGACCTACTAATTCGCTTAGTTCTTTTTGGCTGCTGTCTATTATTTCAATTACTCCCTGTCCCACTGTCCCTAGACCAAGTAATCCTATGTTAATCATTTTATCACTCCTATTAATCGTTTTCAAAGGCCTTGTATACGCTTTCAATTGCCGTATCAAAATCTTCGTTTTCTATCCCAATTATTATATTTAATTCTGAAGAGCCCTGGGTTATCATTCTGATATTGACTCCTGCTTCTTTCATGGCGGTGAATACTCTGGCAGAAATACCCTGTGTCCTTATCATTCCCCTGCCTACTACAGCTATGAGGGCCATATTTGCATCATAGCTGATGGTATCAGGGTTGCAGTAGATGCGAAGTTCCTCTCTTATCTTTTCAAATTTCCCATTCATATGGGCATTGGATACTATTACAGAAATGGAGTCTATGCCTGATGGCATGTGTTCTATGTCAATGTTATTTGTCTCAAATACGGAAATTACCTTCCTTAAGAAGCCCTTTTCCTCATTCCTCAAGGTCTTCTCTATGGTAATTACAGTAAAGTCCTTTTTCCCAGCTATGCCCGTTATACTGCCCGTGCTCACATGGGATTTGTCGTCTACTATCATGGTACCTATATCTTTTGGCCTATTGGTATTTCTTATATTAATGGGGATACCCTTCTTCTTTACTGGAAATATGGATTCCTCGTGGAGGACTGGGGCCCCCATATAGGATAGTTCCCTTAGCTCCTTGTAGGTAATTACTTCTATGGGCCTTGGATTGCTGACAACCTTTGGGTCTGCCATGAGAAAGCCCGATACATCGGTCCAGTTTTCGTAGAGTCTGGCCCCCAGCCCATTGGCTATGAGGGAGCCTGTGACGTCGGACCCTCCCCTGGAAAATGTGACTATATCACCATCTTCCCTTGCCCCGTAAAATCCGGGTATAACTGCATAGTCCAGGCCCCTTAGTTTTTCCTCTATTAGCTGCTCCGTCTTTTCTTCCTCCAACTGGCCCCTTTGGTTGAATACTATTAAATCCTTGGGGTCTATAAATTCAAAGCCCAGATAGCTCGAAAGTATAAGGCCGTTGAGGTATTCTCCACGACTGCCGCAATAGTCCCTTGATGCCCCTGCCTTAATTTCCTCTTTTACCTCCCCCAAAATCCTGTCCATATTCAAATTGAGATTCAGTCCCCTACATATGTCCATATATCTTTCTTCTGCCACACTGTAGACTTCGTCAAAGTTCAGACCGTGGGATGCAAGCTGGTGACACATATAGAGCAGGTCCGTTATCTTGTGGTCCCGACTATGCCTCTTGCCCGGGGCTGAGGGAATTATATATCTCCTATTCTTATCCGATTTTATTATGTCCCTTACCTTTATGAATTGATCCTTGTCTGCCAAGGAGCTGCCCCCAAATTTTGCAACTACTATATCTTTCATCTTCACGCCTCCCATGTAAAAAAGTATATAAAAAAACTCGCCCTAATAGGACGAGTTATTACTCGCTTCCACCCAAAACATTCAAGTATAGCCTTAACGCAGCAAACGCATATCCCTACTATCTTTCAGGATTGAGCTCATAGGTGGTTTTCAACCTAGTGATTCAAAGAAGTCTTTCAGCCGGTGAACTTCTATCTCTTTTGACCTTAAAAGGTTTACTCGTCCTAATCAAAGCTTTTTAACATTATACTACATTTCTCTAATGATTTAAAGCATTATTTTTTTAATTTTAAGATTTGTGTCGAAAAATGGCCTAGAGCCTCAAGTCTCCCATCAAGATGCCCCTAATCTTCCCTGAGGAATCCCTAACTGGAACAGCCATTGCTATACAGTAGTTATTTGTATCCACGGAGATATAGGGTTCAGATATATAGTTTGCCCCCCTTATGGCCTCCTTGAAATAGGGCCTATGGCCGAAGTTTACATATACTTCCTCCTCTGTATAGTCGAGGGTGATGGCCTTCCTCATTCCCCCTTCCTCCATTGTGGCAAATAACTCAAACTGGGGCAGGTCCTCAATTTTCTTGGCCAGGTATTCCGTGGAGCTCTTGTGTTCCATTTTTGATAGTATGGCTTCTTCTGACATCTCTACAAGAGCCCTTAGACCATTGTCTATATATTTTTGGGTATCACTATCTATGATGTAGTTCTTTACAAAGCCCCCTATATATTCCTCTATTTCCTTGTTCATTGCTATGAGATTGGACAGGCGCATAAAGGTTTCTTCGGTGGTATTTGCCTGGTTTTCCGAGGAGGCCGCCATTTGCTCCGTAGCCGCTGCTATGCTCTCAAAGGTATAGGATGTAGTCCTCACTATATCCACCACCTGGCCTATCTTGTCCTCCTGGCTATTGACATACTTGTTTATTTCATTAAATGCTCCAAATATATCCCTGGTTTCACTGTTTATTTGCTCCAGATACTCCCGAGTTGTATAGGAAAAGTCCACATATTCCTTAATTGAACTGATCTCTTCCTCCATTTCAGTGGATATAAGGAGTATTTCATTTTTTATATTCTCTACTACATCCTGTATTTGTTTTGATTGTATGGCAGAATCCTCTGCTAGCTTTTTTACCTCATTTGCTACTACGGCAAAGCCCCTTCCGGCTTCTCCTGCCCTTGCTGCCTCAATGGCGGCATTGAGTGCCAGTAGATTTATGCTTTCTGTGATGCCGTTTACCTTGTCGGAAATGGTCTGAATCATTATGGTGTGCTCTTCCAATTGCTTCATCTGCTTTGCCGACTCAGAGCTCCTCCTTGCAGACTTGTCCAGCTTGTCTATTAGGTCCTGGAAATTCTGGCTGCTAGACTCTATGGTCCCTATGGTCCTGTTGACCCTTTGGCTCATCTCATCGGATTGCTCCACTATCTTCCTAGATACCTCCATGGCCTCTGCTGAGTAATTCTCCGCTTTTTTCATGGAGTACATCTGCTCTTCCATGGACTTTGCTATATCGTTCACCACATTTACAGTTTCCTTTGTAGATGTGTTAATTTTCATGGTGTCACTGTTTAATTCATTTGTGTAGTTTACCGTCTTGTCCGTTAGAGTAATTATTTGAGCTATTAGATTTCTAAATTTTAAAATTAAATTATTTAGGTTTGTGTACAATTGACCCAAAAATCTCATTTGCCCTCTTTCTACTTCCTTGGTTAGGTCGCCCTGGGATACACTGGCTAAAAAGTCATTGACCTCACTGTAGCTTTTTTTAAATTTTCCTACAAAGTATAATATCCCTATTATCCAAATAATTTGTATGACCCCTAAAACATAAGCTATTGTCCTGTACTTTTCCATATTCTTCCCCCTAACATTAAATGCCTTTTTCTACTTATATTTCTAGTCTAGAATAAGTATCACCAACTGTCAATACTTACGAAAAGGTAAGTATCCCATAAAAAAGTGCTTACTTGCCAAATTCTTCTATAATACTTATAATTAATTCATTGAAATACATTGATATATTGGATCAAGAACCTGATTCTTTGCCAATAGGAGATGATAAAATAAATTTAAGGAGTGTATATAAGATGATTGATGAAAAGTTTGTTGAAGTCCTAACTAGTTCCCCCGATTCCGGCTTTGCAATTGTAACCCAGGGACCTAATGAACCCCATGTGGTAAATTCTTGGAATAGCTATGTCCACATAGCTGAGGATGGGACCTTACTTGTCCCCGCAGGCAGAATGGCTGAAACTGAGAAGAATTTGGAGAAGGACAATAGAATCCAATTAACCATAACAAATAGGGAGGTCATGGGTAAATCCTATAAGGGAACTGGTTTCCTAGTCAAGGGCACTGGTGAATTCCTGAAAGAAGGCCCCGGCTATGACATCATAAAATCCAAGTTTCCCTGGGCTAGGGCGGCACTTGCAGTGAAAGTGGATTCCCTTGAGCAGACCCTATAGGCTGACCTACAAGACAAGTATTTCAAAATCTTCTGTCAAATTCTGCCTGCTTGCCCCTATTTATGGGTATTAATATTATACAGTTCGCATAACTATATAATATTTAAAGGGGAGAGATTTGGATGAAAGAAAGTATTTTGGTAAATGAGTTTACAGATGGGCTCTTGGACCCAAACAAGCCTATGCTTGGCCCTGTAAAGGACGGAGGCCTCATAGTTGCCAATACGGCACCTGGATGCTGGGGACCTATGATTACTCCTGAATTAAAGGGCGGCCATGAGGTCACCAAACCCGTTTTCGTAGAAGGTGCAGAAGTGGGAGATGCCATAGCCATATACATCAAGTCCATTACGGTAACCTCCACTGTAGTATCATCAGGTAATGAATTTACAGTAGCTGACAACTTCCTAGGAGATCCCTTTGTTGCAGGAAAATGTCCTCACTGCGGCACCCTAAATCCCAAGACTAAACTGGTGGGAATAGGTTCGGCCTCAGTCCACTGTGAAGTCTGTGGGAAGGAAATATCTCCATTTCAGTTTACTAAGGGTTACACCATAGCATTTAACGAGGATAAGACCATAGGAGTCACCCTAAACAAGCAGGCCGCTGAAAAGGCTGCCCTGGACGCAAAGTCCTATATGGCAATTCCCGATAACTCTATTCAAAATCCCATAGTGACCTTCGCACCCCACGACATGGTTGGTACTGTATCCAGATTGGAGCCATTCATAGGGCAATTGGGTACTACTCCTTCTATTGCCATGCCTGATTCTCACAATGCTGGGGACTTTGGTTCCTTCCTAGTAGGTGCACCCCATGGCTACTCACTGACTGAAGAAGAGTTAAAGAGCCACAAGACCGACGGCCATATGGACATCAACAGGGTAAAGGAAGGTGCCATAGTAATATGCCCTGTCAAGGTAAAGGGCGGTGGAGTCTATGTGGGAGATGTCCACGCCATGCAGGGAGATGGAGAGATAGCAGGACATACCTGTGACGTATCCTCAATGGTCACATTGAAGGTCAAGCTGCTGAAGAATGTTTCCATAGACGGCCCAATTATCCTGCCTGTGGAAAAGGACCTGCCCTATCTGGCAAAACCCTTTACAGGAGAGGAAAAGGAAAGAGCCCTGAACCTGGCAAAATCTTGGAAGGTAGAATCCCTGGAAGATTCTGCACCAATTAGCTTTGTTGGCACTGGGGCCAATCTGAACGATGCTATTGACAATGCCTTGGAAAGAGCCGCTGAACTCTTGAATATCACTGTGCCAGAAGTCAAAAATAGGACTACCATTACCGGCGCAGTAGAAATAGGAAGGTGTCCCGGGACAGCTACTGCAACATTTTTGGCACCTGTGGAACTCCTGGAGAAAGCTGGCATCTACGACATCATAAGAGAACAATATAACCTATAAAGAATAAAAAACCCTTCCCTAGAGCTATAAACTCAGGGAAGGGTTTTTTTAATTGCAACTTTCCCCCCAATGATGCATGGCATCTATAATTGGCTTTAGGCTCCTGCCCTTTTCCGTCAGTGAATATTCAACCTTTGGCGGAACCTCAGCATAGACCTTCCGCGACACTAGACCGTCTTCCTCCATTTGCCTAAGGCTTTGGGTCAGCATTTTTTGGCTTATACCATTTATGCCCCTAGCCAATTCATTAAATCTTTGAACCCCATAACTAAGTAAATTCCTTAAAATTAAAAGTTTCCATTTGCTTCCTATGTGTTTTAAGGTTATTTCTACAGGACATATACTCAATTTTCTCCCCCTATCCATTACTTACTAAAAGGTAAGTATATAACAAAAATGTGCCTACTTGCCAAATGATTGCCTTGTATTATAATATCATGTACTGGGGATATTATCAATATCCCGTAATTTAAGAAATAGAGAGGAGATCTTACAATGCAAAATACTTATGGAGATTTACATCAATTTAGTTTCTACAACTCGGCAATTGACCTTACCTTTAATCAATATCTGCTATTGGCTGACGAGCCAATCCTATTCCATACGGGAGATATTCATCAGGCAGTTGAACTGGTCCCGAAACTAAAGAAATTGCTGGGAGGAAAGCCCCTAGCCTATATCTTTATATCTCATTTTGAAGTCGATGAGTGCGGTGGACTATCCCTAATCCAAGACAATTTCCCAGAGGCAAAGGTTCTATGCTCAGAAGTCACTGAACGCCAGTTGGACGGTTTTGGCATAGCTTCCAAGACAGTTGTTAAAAGGCCTGGAGATTTATTGAAGACGGACACCTATGAGCTGGAATTCATCAATTACCCCTCAGAAATGCACCTATGGGATGGACTACTGGTAATTGAAAGGCAAAGGGGGATTTTCTTCAGCAGCGACCTGATGATCAGCAGGGGAAAGTCCATCGAAGCAATGGACTCTAGCTGGGAAGATGCCATCTTGACCATCTCACCAATGCAAATTCCTAGCCCTGAAAAACTTGAAAAATTACAGGACGAATTGAGGGCTCTGGAGCCTAGCTTTGTAGCAGTAGGTCATGGTTCCTGCCTAAAACTCAGCTAATGAGGCTCTAGCAGAATAGCTAATATAAGATGGGGATTGTAAATGAAGTCAAATTCATCTACAATCCCCATATTTACTATAGGTTAATCTCTTTTAAGGCCTCTAAAAATGCCTCTACATCTTCCTTATATACATAGCCCATGGTGCCAACCCTAAATACGTCATCTGCAATAGGTGGCAAACCAGTATTTACTATTACACCCTTCTTGGCCAATTCTTCTACTATCTTTTTGGCCTTACCAGGAGCGTAAACCGCTGTTAGGGTCCTAGATGCACGGTTGTCGTCCTTCGGAAATATATCGTACCCGAGTTCTTTCACTCCGTCGATAATGAGCCTTGTATTGTCTTCATGCCTCTTGTATACATTTTCCAGCCCCTCTTCCATTATTATCTTCAAGGCTTCGTCTACTGCAAATACATTGTATACTGCAGGCGTATTTGGCGTTTGGTTAATCTTGTGAAACTCATCTGCCTTCTTTAAATCGAAATAGTATTTTGGTATATTAGATGTCTTGGTCCTCTCCCAGGCCTTATCATTTAGAGAAATGAAGGATAGTCCTGTAGGTACCATAAGGGCTTTTTGTGAGCTGGATAATAGTATGTCTATATGCCAGTCGTCCATCTTCATTTCCAGTCCTGCGGCCCCACTGACCGAGTCTGAAATCAAGAGGGTATCAGTGTCCTTGAGAGCCTTGCCAAAGGCCTCTAAATCATTATAGACTCCAGTTGAGCTTTCATTGTGTATGACAAATAGGCCCCTTGTCTCTGCTGTAACCTCTGCCATTACCTTGTCCACATCTGCCGCTTCTCCAAGTTCAAACATGACCTTCTTTACCTTTAGTTGATAGGCCTCTGCCATGGCAGCAAATTGTGCACTGAAGGTACCTGTAACTGGTACTACAACCTCGTCTCCAAAGGAAAAACAGTTTTGAATGGCAGCCTCCATGGCACCGGTGCCTGAGGAGGTAAGGATATAGACTTCATTTTTGGTACCGAATACTTTTCTTAAATTCTCCCTCACCCTAGCATGAATTTCAGTATATTCTGGTGAACGGTGGGATATTGAGGGCCTGTGCATTGCTTCTAGTACCCTCTCTGGCACCGCCGTTGGTCCAACCATCATGACAACTTCTTTCTTCATCTTATTCCTCCTTCATATTATTAATTATAGTCCTGACATATTGCTACTAGACCCTTATATAAGGGTAAATATAGCTTATGATAGATAGGATTCTTTGTCAAGCTAGGTCCCTTTATTCCATCCTGGCCCATTTCATTTCCTTGCCCTGGCCATCATACTTCTTTCTCTTTGCTGTGATTTCATCTATTTCTATTCTGTAAACATAGGCCCTTTTGAGCCCCGACTCTACAGCCAAATCAAAGTATTCCATTTTGCTAGGCGTATATTTTTGGCATATAAGCATCATGGCTTTGATTTCCTCTTCCCTGTCTTCCACCAGATGCACTCTGCCCCTTACAATGGCCGACTCAAATTCCGTAGTGAATACGCTGCTAGTAAGCAGGGGTATCCTTGCCTGGTCTTTTATAATCTCGTCCAACTCATCCCTTGTATAGTTGTCCGGCACTCTAACTTCCCCTACAAAGGCTAGGCTAACATTGGGATATTGGGCTAAAAGCTCCACCTTTCGCCCCTCCATAGCAGAATGAAAGTACAGATTATCCCCATCTCTCACTATGGATAAGGGAAGCCCATAGGGCATATCTCCATCTACCATGGAAAGAAGTCCATATCTAGACTTGTCTATGATTCCTAGACCAAATTCCCTGCTCATTTCCCTGTCTTTCCTTCTCACAAAACCACCTTCCTCTATAGATTTCTTGCAAATCTAATCCAGGTGTGTACCCGCATTCCACCTGTCTGCCAATTGCCATGCCCAATCAAATATCTTTCAGGCAATATCTTAAATGAAGGGAGCAAATATATTGAATCTTCATATATCTGATTTAACCTATTCCCATGTGAGGACTGAGTACATGACGATTAGCTTATCTAATTTTTCGCTCATCTCTATTATTTCATCTCCCATCTTCTTCCCATCCCTCTTAATTATTGCCATGTTTAATTCTTCCCTTAATCTTTCAATTTCCAACTTTAATTCATGGGTATCGTTATTTTTCTGATCCTCAAACTCCCTTTCCCTGTTTAAATCACTATTCCCCATTTGAAATTGCTCCCTTTAAATATTATATACTATTATATAATATTATAAATCTACTTGTCGTTCTATATTAGAACACATTATTTCATATTTTCATATAAAATACAAGTGTTCCAATAAAGAACAAGAGGTGACATATTTTGAGACTTACATTAGATTCTGAAAAACGAAATATCTCTGGTCCTAGGGTTAAAATAGCAAGGTTGGACAGTAAACTGACCCAACAGGAGTTATCTATTAAGTTGGAGACCCTTGGAGTATATATAGATAGGGCTAGTATTTCAAAAATTGAACAGCAAAATAGGATTATTATGGACATTGAATTGCTGGCCCTATCTAAGGTACTCAAGGTTAGCGTCAATTGGCTATTGGGAATTGAATGATGAAAACAACTGTGCTACGTCTTTGTCTCCCCTGCCAGATAGATTAACTATAATTATTTTGTCCCTTTTCAATTCCTTGGCTAATTTCATACCATAGGCGACGGCATGGGCACTTTCCAAGGCAGGTATAATTCCCTCTACCTTTGACAATTTAAAAAATCCCTCCAAGGCTTCTCCATCTGTTACAGTCGTATATTCAGCTCTTTTTGTATCATTATAATAGGAGTGCTCTGGGCCTACTCCAGGATAATCCAAGCCTGCCGCAATTGAGTGGGTCTCGCCTTCCAAGACATAGGTCTTGAAACCGTGAATTATATCTACTTTTCCTTCCGAAATACTGGCAGCATGTTTTTTGGTATCTAATCCCTTTCCGCCTGGTTCAACGCCTATCATCTTCACCTCTTTATCCTCGTAAAATGGACTAAATAGGCCAATTGCATTGCTTCCACCGCCGACACATGCTACTAGGTAATCAGCTAATCTTCCTTCCTTTTCCAGTATCTGTCTTCTGGCTTCCCTTCCAATTACCGACTGAAAGGTCCTCACCATTAGGGGGAATGGATAGGGTCCAACTGCTGAACCCAGCAGGTAAAAGGTATCCTCCTTATTTTTTACATAGTCTTCTAATGCCTTGTCCACTGCTTCCTTTAATGTTCTGTTTCCATCCTTTACAGGGACTACCTTGGCCCCCAGAATCTCCATCCTAAATACGTTTAGCTCCTGTCTTTTGGTATCTTCCTCACCCATGTAAATGGTACAGTCCATGCCAAACAATGCAGCTATGGTGGCTGTGGCTACCCCATGCTGTCCTGCCCCTGTTTCTGCTATTATCCTTGATTTCCCCATTTTTCTGGCTAGTAGGCCTTGGCCTAGGGCGTTGTTGATCTTATGGGCTCCTGTGTGGTTTAGGTCTTCCCTTTTTAGGTAAATCTTTGCTCCGCCAAGTTCTTCTGTCAGTCCCTTGGCTAAATATAGTGGGTTTTCCCTGCCTACATAATCCTTTAAATAGCTGTCCATTTCATTTAAAAACTCTTCATCTTCCATTGCCCTGTAAAAGGCTTCTTCTAACTCTTTCAATACATCCTTCAGTTCCTCTCCTACATAGGCACCGCCAAATTGACCAAAAAAACCTTTGTCCTTTTTCATTGTAATCCTCCTTTTTCTATTGATACAAAAAAACAAAAAAACCTCCATCCACAATAGGACGAAGATTAAATTCGCGGTGCCACCTAGATTATGCAAAAAAATGCATCACTCTCTATGGGATACTGACATATCCTGTCCTTAGTTAACGGTAGGCTTCCGGCAGGGGGTACTCTCTATGTCTTCACCTATAGATTTCCACCAGCTTCTATAAAGTCCATTCATCAAAACTCTCTTTGCTAAATCCCACCATATTTTAGCTCTCTGTGAAAGAAAGGAATTAACTACTCTTCTTTATCATCGAATTTATTTCGTATTTTTGTATTTAAAACATCTTATCAGGAATGAAGAGAAAATGCAAGGACAAATTATGCCAAGTTTTCTACTAATTGAATCCTCAGGCCATTGGGGTCTTTGATAAAGAAAAACCTTATGCTTGGATTCGGGCTAATTATTTCGGATAATATTTCTATTCCCTTTTCCTTAGCCAGTTCCACCATTTCATCTACAGATTCTACCTCGAATCCCCAGGAAATATCTGACCCAAAGCCTATATCCTTATGGTCTTCATTGAAAATAAATTCAAGCTCTGTAGACCTTCCATCACCTAAGAATGCGATTTCTGTTTTGGGACCAGCTACAAATCTTCTCATTACCCTTAGTCCTATTATGCTTTCATAGAAGTCGATAGTTTCCTCTAAATTCTTTACATTAATTGTAGACCAACAAAATTTCATACCATCCCTCCTCGTACTATTATTATACACTAAGGCCTGTAAAAAACACTAGGATAAAAAATATATTCATTGGAATTAGATTGTCTACTTCCCTTATAAATTTCTCTATGGTTTTTCTCCTTTGTTCTTTATATAAAACAGAGAACCTTGGCAGGTTCCCTTGTCAATAAAATCGTAAATTGTATAAAATGGGCCACCGAGAACCGTCCCCGCTGGCTCATATTTCCCTACGATTTTCCATTGCCTTTGATATGGTTACTTCGTCGAAGTATTCCAAATCCCCTCCTACAGGTATGCCATGGGCTATTCTCGTCACTGTAATGCCCAGGGGTTTGATTAACCTAGACAGATATAGGGCTGTGGCCTCTCCTTCTACCGTTGGGTTTGTGGCTATGATGATTTCCCTTACCTGACTGTCTGACAGCCTCATAAGTAATTCCTTTATTCTTATATCGTCAGGGCCCACATTGTCCATGGGAGATAAGACACCGTGAAGTACATGATACTCCCCCCTGTATTCCTTTGTCCTCTCCATGGCTATGATGTCCTTTGGCCCCTCTACTACACATATGGTCGCCTTGTCCCTCCTAGCATCTCTACAGATCTGGCAGGGGTCTTCATCTGTTAAATTGCAGCATATACTACATAGCCTTATGTTTTCCTTTGCATTGCTTATTGAACTGGACAGTCTCTCAGCTTCTATATCTTCCATCTCCAGTATATAAAAGGCTAGTCTCTGGGCTGTTTTCCTACCTATGCCCGGCAATTTAGAAAGCTGTTCGATTAAATTTCCTATGGGTACTGGATACTGCTGCATTGTTTTACTCCCTTTCTAATTAGAATAATCCTGGTATATTCATTCCACCTGTTAATTTTTTCATCTCTGTTTCCATCATCTCATCTGATTTTCTCATGGCCTCATTAATAGCTGCCAATACCAAATCTTCCAGCATCTCTACATCTTCTGGATCTACTACGCTTTCATCTATATTAATGGATAGGAGCTCTTTTTTTCCATTGACCTTACATGTGATAGCTCCTCCACCAGCACTGGCTTCTACTTCTGTTTCCTCCAATTGCCTTTGCATATCCTCCATTTGTTTCTGCATTTTTTGTACCTGTTTCATCATATTTCCCATATTTCCACCCTTTCCAGGGAATCCTCCTCTTGCCATTCTATTTCTCCTTTCTATTTTATTTCTACTATATCCTCTCCAAAGAAGTCCTTGACCCTTTTAATTTCCTTGTCCTTATCTATGGTCTCTTCCTTTGAAGCTTTTTCCTTTTCATTTAGCATAGTAAATGAAACCTTTAGGTCTTTCCTGTAGTAATTGGATACTACCTTTTCTACAAACTCCTTGTTTTGAGGCCTAGATACTGCCTCCTTGTGGAATCCAAAGCCTTCCTTGTAGCCGATTGAAATTTGCCCATTGGAATAGGCTATTGGCTGACCTTCTATTAGGAGTGCATATATATTCATCTTTTGGGATTTTATTTTTTGCAGGATCTTATCCCAATCCCCCGCTATTGTCTGAAATTCTAAATCTTTTCCATCATCTACAAATTCTTCTCCAGCTTCTTCTTTTGTTTCTTTGACTTTTTCCCTTGGTTTTTCCCTGACTGGACTCCTTGCCATCTCCTCTTCTACTGGTTTCGCGGGTACTTCTACTGGAGCCCTAGTGTCGGTTGCCATACCCTTCTCCAACCTTTCTACCCTCTCCTCTAGGGAAAGAAGCTCCCTTAGCTTTATCAGCTCTAGGGCTGCCATCTCCAATATCACCCTGGGAGCAGATGACCATTTGGCCTTATCGTCTGCTGCTGCCAATATATCTAGACTCCTTAGTATTTGGCTTATCTCAATATTCTCAGCCTGGCCTATATATTTTTCCAGCAGGTCTTCTTCTACTTCTACCAGTGTTTTTGGGTCCTTGCTGGCCTTGACTATCATCAGGTTCCTATAATGATATATTAGGTCCTTTATTAATTGGTTGATATCTTTTCCATTTTCAATTACCTGATCTATGGTTGCCAGGGTCCCTTCTATATTCCTACCTATTATGCCGTCTACTATATCTAAGATTATATCCATGTTCACTGCACCTAGTATGTCTATGGCATCCTCATAGCTAACCTTGTCTCCCCCCAAGGAAAGACACTGATCCAATAGGCTTAGGGCGTCTCTCATGGCCCCGTCTACATTGCTGGCTATAAGACTTAAGGCTTTTTGCTCTACTCCAATCCCCAGATCCTCACTGATTTTTCTCATATTTTCTATGATGTCTTTTTTCCCTATCCTTCTAAAATCAAATCTCTGGCATCTGGACAATATGGTCTGGGGCAATTTTTGAGGCTCTGTTGTCGCCAGTATAAATACCAGGTGCTTTGGCGGTTCTTCTAAGGTTTTCAACAGGGCATTAAAGGATTCAGATGTAAGCATGTGGACCTCGTCTATTATATATACCTTGAATTTGGTCCTAGCTGGTGGGTAGACCACCTTGTCCCTTAACTCCCTTATATCTTCTATCCTCCTATTGCTGGCTGCGTCCATCTCTATTATATCCATTATACTTTCATCTAGTATGCCCCTGCATATCTCGCATTGGTTACATGGATTTCCATCTATGGGCTTTAGGCAATTTACAGCCCTAGAGAATATCTTGGCTGCAGATGTCTTACCCGTTCCCCTGGTCCCTGAAAAAAGATAGGCATGGCCTACGTTTCCAGCCCTTATTTGATTTTTTAATATATTAGTCACATGTTTTTGGCCCAAAAGCTCATCAAATGTCTTGGGCCTATACTTCCTATATATGGCTTGGTACATATTGTCACCTGCGCTTTTATATTCTAGTTATATGCCTCTTAGTATCTTGCACACTTGTTGCCACCGGACTTCTTTACCTTATACATGGCCTTATCCGCCTTGGATATTAGTTGGTCTATATTTTTCCCATCCTTTGGATAGAAGCTAACCCCTATGCTCAGGGATATTTCTATACTTGCCTCATCACTGATTTTGATGTTTTTATTTGAATTGGCAATTCTAGTAGCTATGACATCGTAATCCTTGTAGTTTTTGCAGTCCGACAGCAGTATCAAAAATTCATCTCCACCGTGTCTAGCCACTATATCGCTAAGCCTAGTACTAGCCTCTAAAATCTTTGACACTTCTTTTAATATCTTGTCACCGGCCAAGTGTCCATAGGTATCGTTAATTCCCTTGAAATCGTCAATATCTATGAACATGAATCCAATCTTCTTGTTGTTTCTCTTGGCATCATACAGAAACTTTTCGGCCATATGATAAAAGAAGGTCCTATTGGCAAGGCCTGTAAGATTGTCATAGTAGGCTAATCTGGTAATTTCCTGCTCCTGTTCCATCAGTCTTTTATTTAAGGTATGTAAATCCTTGTTGTACTCCTTTAGCTGATTAATTCTGATATTTTGACTTGTGACGTCTATACATTCTATGATTAGGTATATTTCCCCCCCATGTTCGAATCTACTTAATTTGATATTGAGGTCTGCCTCATCTGATATTAAGTTCCTGTGCATTGCCGAGGAATAAAAATATTTAAAATCCCTTTCCAATACGCCCTCTATGGAATCTATAAAGAAACTTTTATTTAATTTTGGAAAGAGCTCGTATATTTTTTTGTTCAATGAATCTTCACTTAAATCTACCATTTCCCCTAGGCGACTGTTCCAAAATACTAGCTCCAGGTCCTTGTTGGCAATTATGATGCCTTCATTTATATAGTTTAGTATGTTAAATTTTGAACTAATCATCTAAATCATCTTCCATCTTCTTTAATATTCTCATTAGCTCTTCAAAGGAGTTCCTGGTCTTTAGGTTGATAATTATGGCCCCTTCAATCTCTGTATCGCATATTATAAATGTGATATAGAGCATAAGCATGTAAAAGTATTCCTTGCTGGCCAAGTCGCTTTTAAAGTCCTCCTTGGCAAAAACCTTGACCTCAGGCAAGGAATAATCTAAGTTAATATCTAAGAAATTTCCCATCTCACCCACTATGGAATTCAAGATAATATTGCCTACTTCTCTTATTACGTCAAAATCCATGTCTGTAAAATCCGTATCTCCTGTATCCCTACTATCTTCATCTAGGCACAGATTAATAAAACTTTTCATCTTGTTGGCAGGAAAAATTAAATTTGCTTCTCCACTAAGTTTTTGACTGAAACTTATTGAGGATAACATCAGTGTCCCATCTGGTATGTTTGAAAAGGAATTATTTACCTCTCTCTTGTCTTTTGAATCCAAAAATTCTATTCTTGGCAC
>Ga0172382_10001853_pt1 | contig 36651 bp, 27 predicted proteins | sample Leawel138RmetaG_FD_122245 | JGI IMG/M metagenome (GOLD analysis project Ga0172382, IMG submission 122245) | Leachate microbial communities from a municipal landfill in Southern Ontario, Canada - Leachate well 138R metaG | ecosystem: Engineered > Solid waste > Landfill > Unclassified | place... | reverse complement strand
TTTTTTTGAGGTGACAGCCAATGCTGGCTCGCCAAAACTATTACTTTTCCTTGTTTTAACCTCAACAAAAACTACCTCATCCTCATCTTTGTCAAGTGCGATCAGATCAATCTCTAACTTTTTAAACCTGAAATTTCGGGCAAGGATTTGATAGTTATTTTTTAAAAGAAACTCTCCAGCTTTGTTTTCACCTGATGCGCCAAGATTATTTGCTTTTCTTTGTGCCATTTTTTTCCGAGTTAGCAGTTGCTGGTTTTTCTTTGGCTTCTTTATTCTTTATGTTAGCAGGCGTTGATTTTTGTTTGAGTTCCTTTTTTTCTGAGCTTACTGGAGTGAGTTTTTCTTTAGCCTCTTTTTTTTCTGGCTTAGCTGGCTCTGGTTTTTGCTCAAACTCTTTTCTCTCTTTAACTCGCGAGGCAGCTTTACCCTGTTTCTCTCTTAAGTAGTAAAGTTTGCTACGTCTAACCTTACCTTTTCTTTTGACCTCGATTTTTTTAATCGAAGGCATAAACACGGGAAAGATCTTTTCCACGCCAATATTATTAGTCCCGATTTTTCTCACGGTAAAGGTTTTATTTTGTCCACGATTTTTAACAGCGATGATAATACCTTCAAAAACCTGAATTCTTTTTGAGCTCCCTTCAACAATTTCTTGATGAACGCGGATGGTGTCTCCGATACTAGCGATGGTGTCTTGATGTTTGATTTTTAATGACATATATTCCTCTTGTTCAAAAATTATAACAAAACCGAGATCTTACTGAAATTAAGTTGAGATAACTTCTGATAGACCCTGTGCATTTTAACTGTTTTTTATTAAGAATAATAGATATAGGCTACTTGAGACTGAAAACAAGGTAAAATCTAAAAAGATATTTTAGGTCGTTAATCTCAATTCAGCAATATGTTAAAAGGCTATTTTACTGAGAAATACAGGAGAAATCAAGCAGGATAATAATCTATTTGCTAGTTTAGTTGGTTGCTTTTTATCTTTTTACCGACGCCTTTAGATACTCGATAAAGATTGGGTGTGGATGAAGTGGACTAGACTTGTACTCCGGATGTGCCTGTGTGGCAATAAAAAAAGGATGTGTTTTTTCTGGCAGTTCAATCATCTCTACAAAAAAATTATCAACACTGGTTCCTGAAATTACCAACCCTTTTTCTTCTAGAATCTGTCGATATTCATTATTAAACTCATAACGATGACGATGTCGCTCACTTATCAGGTTTTTACGTTTATCTTTAAAAGCATTGTGTTTTTTGTAGATTGAGTGTGCAAGTGATCCTGGTTTTAAAACACAATCATAAGCACCCAACCTCATGCTCACACCATCGCCTTTAATGCGCTGATATTTTTCTTCAAAAGGAATATCGTGAATAATAGGATTAACACAATCGGTTTTAATTTCAGTAGTATTGGCATCTGCAAGACCAACCACATTGCGGGCAAACTCGATCGTGGCCAACTGCATACCATAGCATAACCCCAGGTAAGGGATCTTGTTCTCGCGTGCATATTTTATCGCTCTGATCTTTCCTTCTACGCCTCTTTCTCCCCAGCCGATTGGCACGATGATGCCTTGAGCTCTAGCCAGATCATCTAAAGCTGATGCATTATTTTTTTCAAGGTCCTCGGCGTTAATAAAGATGATATTTAACTTTTGTTGATTAACCCAGCTGGCATGCTCTAAAGACTCAACTAGACTGGTATAAGAGTCTTTCAGCTCATAATCACCAGTGATGATATACTTGGCAATGATTGCGATATCAACCGTTTCCTTTTTTTCCGCAAAAATATTGTTAATCATCTGCTTCCAATCTTTTAGCTCGGTTTTTTTATTTGATAGCTGAAGTTTGTTTAACACCTTACAATCAAACTCCTGGTCATGAAAGATCACTGGAATCTGGTAAATACTCTCCACATCAGGGTTTGAGATCACATCCTCTTGTCTGATGTTGCAGTAATAGGCAACCTTTTCTCTGCGCTTATCATCAATCATTTCTCTGGCTCTGCCCACAATAAAATCAGGCTGGATACCCATGGAGTTGAGCCGACTGACTGATAACTGGGTGGGTTTGGATTTAAGCTCGTTTAAATGTTGAGGTGCAGGAAAATAAGTAACGTGAATATGCACGACATCATGAGGATTTTCCAGCTTCATGATACGGTTGGTTTCGTAGTAGATAACATTTTGATACTCGCCAGCCGTGCCTCCCAACTCAATAAGAATAATGTCATAACCCTCACCAGCTTTTTTAATTCGGTTCACAACTTCTAGTGGCACATAAGGAATTGTGTCAACAGTAAACCCGTTAAACTCTAAATTTTTTGTTTTTTCAATGACAGTGGAATAGATCTGACCCATGGTGGTAAAGTTGCGAAACCCGACTTCTTGGTTAAGAAAGCGCTCATACGTGCCTAGATCCAGATCAGCCTCCAACCCATCCTCACACAAGAATACATCACCGTGTTCAATCGGGTTGATGTTACCAGAATCAAGATTTAAGTAGTTTTCACACTTAATGTTGGTGACAGTATAGCCTTGAGCTTTGAGTAAAACACCTAACGAGGACGCAGTAATACCTTTGCCTAAACCAGAGATTACTCCGCCAGAGATGAAGATAAATTTTGTATTGGAAGTTTTTTTAAAGCCGTGTGTTATCACGGATACTTATTGTAATATGTTTGGGGTATGTTTTGGAAGTAGGAAAAATTGAGTGATGGCATAAAGCAGTGATACAATTAATTAATGCTTAATATAAATCATTACCGAGAGTTTGGTTAAAGAACAATGATTAATATTTCAACCAAAAAAGGTGATAATGGCAGAACCTCTCTGGCAAATGGTAGCCGGATCTCCAAAGCAAGTTTGCGATTAGATGTGATCGGTGACCTGGACGAGTTGAACTCTTGGCTGGGGGTAGTCGTTGCTTGTTTAAATAATAAATTTTCAGAAGATAAAAAGTTGTTAATCCATATACAAGACAAACTTTTTGTGATTGGTGCTGAACTAGCAAAGGCTAAAGAACTTGAGTTGGATGATAAACTTCTCAAGGATCTTGAAACAAGGAGTTTGATATTGCAGAAAAGATTAGCAAGAAACTGGCCGACCAAGTTTTTATTACCCGGTGGTAGCAAACAAGCGGGGTGGTTGGATCTGGCCCGCACAGTCTGTCGGCGGGCTGAGAGAAGCATGGCTAAACTTAATCAAACAGAAAAACTCAGACCAATCTTGTTAAAGACGGTTAACCGGTTGTCAGATTATCTTTATCTGCTGAGGTGTTATGTGAACCAAGAGCAAGGAATAAAGGAAAAGTTAAAGGTTTAAAGTTTAAAACAAACCCACCGGTAGGTTGAAAGCAAGAGAGAACTTAGTAAAGTTTTTGAGTTTTAGTTTCTAAACTTTCTGATTAATCCAACTACTCTGCCCTGAATTTGCACATTGGTTGCATAGATAGGACTCATGTTAGCATTAGCAGGCTCAAGCCTAATGCGCGTCATCTCTTTGTAGTATTTTTTCAAGGTTGCCAAACCGTTATCAAGCAAAGCAACCACGATCTCGCCGTTGCTAACCTCAGCAGTTTCCTCGATCACAACATAGTCTCCATCTTGAATGTGGTCCTCAATCATTGACTGTCCTTTAACTTGTAAAACATAAGCCCGTCTTTTACCGGTGATGAGCTCAGGAGAAACCTTAAATGTGGCATCTTCTTCAGAATATGGTTCGATTGGCGAGCCAGCAGCAATGTAACCCATTAAAGGTAAATCCACGCTTTCGCTGTTATCAAGAAATGTTTTATCGACTAGCTCAATACCTCTGACACGACCGCCGTGTTTTCTAATTACACCTTTGCGATTAAGTGTTTCCAGGTGTTCATGAACCGTGGCAAGAGATGACACATTGATAGCGTCCGCGATCTCTCTAAGGGTAGGTGCATAGCCGTTTTTTTGAATATATTGGGCTATAAAATCTAAAATCTGTCTTTGTCTTTTATAAAGTGTAGCCACCATTTTACTGTTCCTTTCGCGTTAGAGCGTTATATTAGTTAATATTAAATTATATTTGTTTCGGATAAAAACTGAAACTATTTATAGATAAACCCGAACTAACTTAAGGATAACCGAAAGGATAACAAGATAGCAAGTAGATATTAATATATCTAAATATATCTAAAGAAACCAATTTAGGTTTCGGTTTTCAAGAAAATGTTTGGGTTTAAGTTTATTTAGGGGCGGTTAGACTCGTTTTCAGAAGTCTCGATCTCTTCATTAACCTCGATCAAACGGTTGTATTTAGCAACCTTTTCTCCTCGGTTGGGCGGTCCAAACTTAACATAATCAGACCCAACTCCCACGGCTAGATCAACAATTAGAGTCTCGTTGGTTTCTCCGGAGTGATCACCAATGATCACTGACAACTCGGCGTCTTTGGCAAGCTTAACAGCATATAAAGTTTCACTAATGGTGCCATAATCTAAAAGTTTGATACATACAGAGTTGCAGGTTTTTTGCTTGATGGCTTTGGCTAATTTATCTTTATCACCTCTGATAAACTCATCTCCAACAATCTTGGTGGTGTTCCCTAGCCTATCTGTGATTTTTTGCCAGGATTTTTCATCGTTGCTGTAAAACGGATCCTCTAGATAAATCGTTTTATATTTTTCTCGAAGCTGAAGGTAAAACTGTAACAACTCTTCAGATGAGTAGTTGTCAGGTTTGTCTCGCAGATGGTAATTGTCATCAACAGTCAAATCATCAGCGCTGGCATCCAGCCCAAAAAAGACATCTTGGGCAAAGGTGTAATGAGAAACCTTGATTGCTTCGAGTAGAAGCTCAAACACGTCAGCATTATTGTTCATTCTAGGTAAAAATCCACCTTGGGAGCCGGTACAAACCGAGCCACCTTTTGTCTCGATCACGTCCCTGATTTTTTCGTTAAGGGTTGAGGCCATGGTGATTGATTTATGAAAGGACACATGGCTAGCTGGAATCAGTTCAAACTCCATAAAATCTAGGTTATCATTACCAAAGTCACCACCATTAATTAGTGGATAGATACAGCTAGGAATCGATAAAAGGTCGGTTAGTTGATACTTCTGGTGAATATAGCTATAAAGCGGTAAATTTGTACTCAAGGCGCCAGCTTTTAGAGTTGCCATAGATAATCCCAAGATCGTGTTGGTTCCAAACTGGGCTTTATTGTTGGTGCCATCGAGTTGAAGTAAGGTTTTATCAATCTCTCCTTGTTCAAGACAAGACATGCCTAATAGTTGAGGCGCAATGGTTTGGTTAACAAGAGTGATGGCTTTTTTAACACCTTTGCCATTAAACTCTTGGTTGTCATTGTCTCGATTAACGATTGCGAGCGGGTTATCATAATGCCACTCATTAGGCACGGTCACGACTACTGACCGACCGTCTGCGATCCATAAGAAGATCTGCAAGGTGGGCAAGCCTTGACTGTCTAAGGCCTCTCTGGCTTTAATGGCTACAATCTTGGACATATATTTAAGCTAAATCAAAAGGTTCAAGATAAAAAGTAAAAGGTTAAAAGTACTCAGTCTAATAAAAAACAGCAACAATTATTTTTAAGTTTCTTTGTCTTGCTCTGTCCTCACTAACCACTCCTTAACCTGCAAGGCTAGCCTTGGCGGAACCACAACCCCGCTTAACCCTAAGTTTTCTGCTTCCTCTAGTAACTCTTGAGAAAAATCAGATAAAATCAAGTTAACTTCAACTCTAGGATTAACCTGTTTCACCTTGTCGGTAAAGGTTTTAATTGCTGGTAACAAGAGTTGGTAATTATATGTATATTGATTATAAACATCAGCAAAACCTGGATCAATGGCATAGAAAAGCGCCTGCAAGTTTTTAAGATTTAGGCTGATACCAGTTAACGGCACTGATAGATACTCCTCGATGTTCAGTAAATTTTCAGGAGTATTAACCTCAAGCCATAACGGTGGTTGTAAAACCAACGACTCGATCTTGTTCATTATCTGTTGGTAAACTTGAGATAACTCAAAGCTAGATCGCACAAACGGCATCAGCAAGTTAACTGGTTTATCAAGCTTGCTGTTGATTTTTGCGATCATCTCAAGCTCAAACTCAAACCAATCTAGTTGGTTTAGAGACCTTAACGCACCGCGAAAACCTAAAAAGGGATTTTCCTCTTTGGTTTCATAAACTTGACCACCTTGTAGTTTAGCCAACTGGTTGCTGTTTAGATTACAGCTACGATAGGTGATAACAGGCTCTTGCTGTTTAAGGTTAATAAAACGGTGATAAAACCGAACCAGATCTCCTACCAGTTTCTCCTTGAGCTCATCTGGCTTGGTTTTGAGAAGTTGCTGAGGATGCAAACCGGTTTGAATAAACTGATGTTCACTCCGTAGTAAACCGATCCCGTTGCTTAACAAGGAGAGTGGCTCGGTGATCTCGTCAAGATCATTAACTGCTAAATAAAGTTTAACAGTTGTTGATCTGGTTAGTTTACGATCAATCACTTGACCAGATCTCACTTGATAAACCTTGCCTGCTGATGCGTCAACCGTAATCAACTGCTCATTTTTTAGTTGAGAAAAAGCATGCTTTGCCAAGATAATTGTAGGCAAAGAATAATCGCGGATCTTGCTTAATATAGAAGAACTTTTGATAGTTTGTTCACAAATAATCGCACTACAAGTTTGGATAAGATTACGATGTTGACTGTTAAGCTCTTTAACGACCGCGATCATCCCAGGTTTGATCTTGGTTAAATCCTTGTCAGATTTAATCAGGTAACAGCGACCTGCAATAAAACCGGTTGTCACACCTTGCCCAATGAGCAATGTTTCATATCTGTCCTGATTAAACTGTTGGTTTGGGGAGTAATAATAAGGTTTAATCTTAGTGATCACAACTTGATTATCAACCAACTCCCAGTGAAGCTTGATTTGATCGGTTCTTGTTAATTTTATCTTTCGAACAAGACGGGCTAACTCGATGGCTTTGTCCTGAGTCAAACTCACTTTATCTGCCAGCTGTTTATTCATTTTAATAACTAGTTCATCTGGTTTGCGAACTATAACTTTTTTGTTCTTTGCTGTTTCTTTTTCTTTCACCTCCCAGTTGCGTTGATCAACTAGATAATAGTCATGAGTCTGCTCTGACTCAGGGATGGCATAAACTCCAAAGACAGATAAAATCGCGATTTTTGATTTGTCTCCATTGCTCGGGTTTAAACTATAAGCCAAACCTGAAGAATCAGGTTGGGTTTGTGATTGAATCACGATCGCAACCGGAAAAAGATTTTTTTCTTTAATATCAGTAGGATCAATGTTACGCGCCCATAAACTTAAGATCGAGTCCATCATGTTAGCCTCTCCCCTGATATTATCCACGCGCTTATAATCAATCTTTTTGCCATCCACTGGGCTGGCAGTAACTCGAATAAAATCTTTGTCTAACCTTTCATCATAAAATTGAAGAAGTTTTTTTGAGACTAGATGCGGATAGGCTTGTTTTTTTATCAAGTCTTGAACCTTTTTCATTGACTGGTTAAGCTCTGCTTGAGATTGAAGATTGGTTTTGTTGACGATCTGGTCAAACTTAGTGATGAGGTTATTGTGTAAAGCAATGGTCTTAAGGGTTTGGATCGGCACGCAGTAAGTTAATGGCAACGGGATCTTGTTTTTTGCCAGATTGGCTAGATCAAGCGCATAAAGACCAACTTCAGATTTGGGGAACTGTAAAAACTGGCGGGCAGGATTGACAATGGGCATGGTTAAGATAAGTTAAAACCTAAGAAGTGTGTTAGCTAATAATGTTTAGCCACACTCCTTGCTTAAGTTTATCATAACTCAATTAAGTTATTCTTGAAAAGAGAACTTTTAAAAAAACTCAAAAGCCATTTCTTGGTTTACAACTGAAATAGAGCCCTACTCTGTCAATTTTTTCTTAAACCAGTCAACCATGGGTACCTCGCTGGGATTAATCTTGTTTAAGATGGATAAATAAAAAGTAGCATAAGCCATTAAGGTGATCAGCTCAAAGATTTGATAGAGTTTGGCCTGAGTTTTTAACTCGATCTGCATGGTTTCTATTTCATATTTATCAACTGCTTCTTGAGTTAGGCTAATCCGTTTTTGGTTTTTTAAGTGATAAAGTTGAGAGTTAAAAAAGATAAAAAAGTTATCATTTTTGTTACTAAAAGGAAGTTTTAACCCTTCCAGCAAGTGATGATTAATTTCTGGAACTTGATAGTAGTTAGCAAAAGTTTTTGAGTTTTCATTAAATTGATTGCAAGCGACATGTGTAGCTCCGGTTAAAAACTCAGACGCAACTAGATTGGGTCGACGATCAACCAAGGTGTAGGCAATAGTTTTTGCAGGATTTTCTTCCACTGGTTGCTCAACAGAGCACAAACACATCTGAGCTAAGATAACCGCGATCACTTCCTCAATCTCGTTATTGTTAATCTTGATCAATCCAGCTTTGTTTAACAAACCCAGCAATCCAACAACCGCGTAGCCAATCGCCATGCGGGGTTGATCTGACGGATTATGGTCAGGCTTAATGATATATCCTTGATAGTTATTTTTTTTAGCAAGTTCAGTTAACTTGCCACCTTGTGTGATAACCAATACTTGAGCTTTTTTTTCTTTTGCTTGTTGAGCGCAACTTAAGATCTCTTCAGTGTTTCCAGAATAACTAGAGAGGATCACTAATGAGTTTTTGTTTATATATCCAGGTAACTCATAATCGTTAACAATATTAAACGGGACTGTTAGCTCGTTTTTATAGGCATGCTTGACAACATCAGCGCCGATGGCTGAACCACCCATGCCTGCGACCGTGATGTTGCTAGGAGCAGTGGCCAATTTTATTTCAAGAGATTGAGTTTCTTGCCAGGCTTGCCGAACTTGGTCAGCCAGCGCCTTGATCGAGCCAAGTACGTTTTGTTTATCAATGGCTTGTATTTTTTCTAGAGAGTCAAGGCAGTTGGTGTGAGCTGAGTTATCTTGAGTCATATTCTTTTATTAAAGTTTAATTATTATAACTTTTTTTAAGTAAATTTTTAGTTAGATAAAGACCAGATTATCAATAAATATCTGGTTATTTTTTAACACAATCTTCTAGCTAATCCTTAAAAAAGGAGTCTGTCTTAACCATAATATATTCTAAATAAACTGCTCAAGTTATTTTATTCTCTAATAATAGCTAGTACCTCATCTCGTTTTTCCTCCATCACTTCCGGGCTAACCGCCTCCAGATTTAATCTTAGTTTTGGCTCGGTGTTAGACGGTCGAACATTAAACCAATAATCGTTATAAGTAATGGTAACACCATCAAGGCGTGAAATCTCAGCATCTTGATATCTTTCTATCAACCTATCCATTACACCCTGCTTGTCCTGAACCTCTGAGTTAATCTCGCCCGAGTGGTAATATTTTTTATAAGGTGCAATGATCTTTGATAAAGGTTTGTCTTGTTCGCTGACGAACTGTAAAAACTTCACCAGTAAAACTAAAGGCATATCAAAAGTGCCAAACTCTGTTTTGTAAAAATAATGACCAGAAGACTCACCACCAAAGACTGCGTCAACCTCTTCCATTTTAGCCTTGATCAGTGAATGACCAACGCGAGTAATCACAGCCTTACCGCCTACCTCGTCAATCATATCTTGAGTAATCTTACCAGGTCTAATATCATAACAAACAACTGAGCCTGGATTTTCTTTTAAGGCAATCTGGGCCATAATGCCTCGCAAGATCGCCTGAGGCACTTCCTCGCCGTTTTCATCCAAGAAAAACATCCGATCACCATCGCCATCAAGAGCAATGCCAATATCAGCTTGTTCTTGTTTCATGGCTTTTTGAAGGTCAATCAAGTTTTCAGGCACTAATGGATCAGCGTCATGATTGGGAAAGGTGCCATCCAGCTCAAAATAAACCGGGATCAACTCACAAGGTAAATCTGGAAAAATTGCTGACATATCTAAAGCACCTACCGAGTTAGAAGCATCAACCACGATCTTAAACGGCTTGATCTTGTTGAGATCAGCCTGTTTTAACACTTCCTTAACTTGATCTTGAAGAGTGTGGTCAAACTGGCTAACAACACCCTTGTCAGTAGTTGGTAAAAACTCTGCTTGCTCAACTTTTGCTTTTAGCTCCTCCATCCCTGTTCCTTCGCCAACAGGTCTGGCCTTAGCCCGTACAAGCTTAAACCCGTTATATTGACCAGGGTTGTGCGAGGCTGTGATTTGAATACCACCATCGTGACCATAAAAACCAACGCCAAAGTAAAAAGTGGGGGTGGTGTTTAAACCGATATTAACCACATCTACTCCAGTATCCACCAATCCAGCAACCAGTTTTTCATGGAGCTTGATTGATGAGGGGCGCATATCTCGAGACACAACAACAGACAGTTTTTTATCAGGATTTTCCTGACGAAGAAGCGAGGCAAAACCCTGGCCCACCTTGTAGGCGATCTCCTCATTAACTTGATCTGGGTAGATGCCTCTAATATCATAGGCTTTGAAAAAGTCTAGGTTGAGTGCGGTCATAATCTTTCCTTTTTTAAAGAGTAATTTTTAAATATTGTGTGCGTGACTCAATTATTTTTACTTGATTTTTGTTTATCCTGACCTGCGTTATAACTTTAATTTAGATTAAATAACCACTACAAGTTCGTGCTTAACCACTACAAGTTCGTGATTATTAACTCGATTGACTGAGAAAGGGTTAGATGATTGGTAGAGGTTTTTATCTCAAGATCAAGCTGATAAAGTTGTTGATGAAGTTTGAGCAACTGGGGTAAACTAAACTGTCTGGCTTGAGATCTAATCTTGTTGATCACAAAGTATGGACCTTTTATCTCACCGTTACTGCTCGCCTGAATTAACAGCCTCACTTGCCTGACCAGCATGGCAAAACACATAAACTCGTCATTTTCCGCAATCGCTTCTTGAAAATATTTAAGCTGTTGAGTTTTGGTTGAGTTGTTAGGGGATAACGAGTCAAGCCAACTAAACAAGGAGTTTGCCAGCTTAAACTCATAGAGCTGAGCTTTGCCCAGTTTTTTTAACATCACGGCTGTTAGCTGGCGTTTTTCCCACAAACAGATCTCAAGATCAGATTTAACAAGTAGCTCGATCATGGCAGTGAGCTTTTTTGACCGGCTTAGGCTGTGGAGTTCCTCAATAACAATCATTCTACTGTGTCCAAATAAATCAGTCTTTTGCAGTTTGCTTTCTAGGTGTGGTAAATCAAGATCTTTTGCAACCAGTCTCTCTACTAAAATATTATCATCTTTAGCCTGGTTGATGATCTGCATCAGTTTGTTGCGTGACTGGATGATGTTCTCGCCGTGAATTACAATCATGAGGTTATTATAGAGGTTATTATAATAGATTTTGTTATGCTAGATTTTAAACTCCTGAACTGATTTTTAAGAAAACGAGACTCCGTGTTTTTTTAGATAGTTGCGATGTAACTTAAACTCAGGGTCATGCTGTGCCACACACTGCCAAAATTTTTTAGAGTGATTGTGATGGGTTAAGTGAGCCAACTCGTGAATGATCACATAATCAATTATTTGAGATGGATAATGTACCAACCGCCAGTTAAGGCTCAGGTTGCCATTGCTGGAACAGCTACCCCAGCGGGTTTTTTGATTGCGCAAGGTTAGGCTGTGATAGCTTACTTGCATCTTGTCGGCCAGGATCTTGGTTTGTTTTTGCAAGTAACTTCTGGCAGTTTTTTTTAGAAAAATCTCAAGTTCCTTAGTAAGAGTTTTGTTTAAAGTTCTATTAACAGTTGTTAGGTTTTGTTGAGAGTCAGCACCAGGAAAGTTAAAGATGATTGACAACTGATTGGTAAAAATACCGATCGGTAACTCTGGGTTAAACTGATATTTTTTTTGATAGTTTTTGCCGAAGATCATGACTTGAGACTCAGACTCAATCAACAGTTGTTTTTGTTTAACCTTAATCAGTTGAGCCTTGATCCAGTCAGCCTGGCTTTCAACAAACCTCTTAATGGTTTTAGCTGAGGCCTTTCTTGGCGCAACCACCACCACTTTATCTGGCGGCTCGATTTTAATCGAGATTCTGCTGGCTCTGGTGGATAAACGCGTATCATAGTGCATCACTGCTTAAGATATCATATAATAACGTCATAACCAACCTGTTTTAGAGATGATTTTCTAAGATAAATGATTCTTGCCGAAGTGGCGGAACTGGTAGACGCGCACGGCTTAGGACCGTGTGGAAGCAATTCCTTGGAGGTTCGAGTCCTCTCTTCGGCACATAAAACTCAGAAAAAGTAAAAAACCTCAGAAAAAAACCTCAGAAAAAAGTAAAAAACTCGGAAAAAACAAAAAACCTCGATTTTCATCGAGGTTTTATGACTCAGAACGTACCTCCCGGTGAGGAGAACCTTCTGAGGTATGTATTACTATAATCAATTACTATAAGATTGTCAAGCCCCCTAATAAAGACCATCAAAAATCATCAAAATATATAGAAGTATTAGGAAATACTATTAAGATAGCTAAGCCTATAACTATCAAGGTTGCTCAGTTCTAGCATACTCTAAAACACTAGCATCATCTTTTTTTTCTAACCCCAAACGTCTGTCATCATACTTCATCTCTGCCATCCACTGATTAACCGAGTTGGTCCATTTCTCAACGCTTGCGGTATACTTGCGAGCAATCTCTGACACCTTGATTCTACCCTGCTTAACATAGTTTGCATGGAGTTCGCTGGCGGCGCGTTCAAAACCGGCTTCATAGCTGTCAAATCCCAGAGTGCTTCGAGAGTGAATCCCAAACCCTAAGCAGTTATAACTTCCTTCTGGGATGTTTTTACACAGGTTACTCTCCTCCATCATGATTGCTGGTAGGAACCGGAAATCCAGATCATAACGATCTGCGATCTCAACTAAAACTTGTCCATAATAATCATGAGGAGTTAAGGGAGAGTTGTGTTGAGTTAAAAAATTAGCAACAATCTCGGCTCGGCCGTCCTCAAGCTCAATATTGCTTTGGATACCTTGAATCTGACCCTCGTCCTGATTATTGGCTCCGATACTGACCTGTTGTAGTTCTTGGACAACCATCGGGTTTTGAGGATACTCAAAATTAAGATGAAACACAGCGATGCTGGTTAAGACTAAGCCTGTCGTGATTGATAACCAGATAAGTGCTGACCAAATCTTTTTCATAACTTTAGTATAACGAAATGGATTGATTGGTGCAAAATTACACAAGAAATGATATCCTATAGTTTGCAATGAAGCTTACAATGAAGTTTACAATGAAGTTTGCAATCAAGTTTGCAATGAATAGACATAAGCAGATCATCTTGATTTTTTTATCTTGGTTGATGTTTGTGGCGCTGGCTATTCCAGTGGTAAGTTATGCTTTTGAAGATAAAACTTTAGGTGTTCATATCTTATCTCCAGGAGATCTTGAGAGTGCTAGAACTCTGTTAAAAGAGGGGTCAATGCAAGATGATTGGCATTTTTTAACCATCCCGCTCACAGCCAATGACCTTAATCAACTAGAGACGTGGCAGAGCTTTTTTAAAGATTGTAAAAGATACAAGTTTATTCCGATCGTGCGTTTAGCAACCTATCACAGCGAGCCTGGCGTTTGGGTTCGGCCATCAAGATACGATATTGTTAAGTTGTTCAGTTTTATGAATCAATTAAGTTGGCCAACTGAACAACGGTTTGTGATTGTTTTTAACGAGGTTAACCATGCTCAAGAATGGGGAGGTAGGGTGGATCCCTTAACTTATACACAAACTTTAGAGTTTACTACCAGCTGGGCAAAAACTGAAAAGGCTAACTATGTTGTGATGCCAGCAGCTATGGACCTGGCTGCGTCTAATGGTGCTCAAACTATGGAGGCGTTTACCTATCTTAACAAGATGTTGGAGTATAATCCTTGGATTTTTGATCATGTTGATGTGTGGAACTCTCACTCTTATCCTAATCCTGCATTTTCATCCAGCCCTGAACGCACGACTCAAAACTCTTTGCGTGGTTTTGAGCATGAGTTGAACTTTTTAAAAAAGAAGACCGGTCGGGAGTTCAAGGTTATTATTACTGAAACCGGCTGGGCAGAAAATCGCTACACCCTCCCCTGGTTGAAAAGTTATTACTTATATGCTTTTCAACATGTTTGGTCACATCCGCAAGTGATTGGCGTGACACCGTTTTTGTTGAGAGGGGCACCAGGACAGTTTGCTCAGTTTAGTTTTTTTGATGAGCACAACCAACCAACTAAAACTTTTGAGGCTTTTAGAGCTGGAGTAAAGGGGGTTATGGATCAAGCAAGTAATTAAGAAAAACCAAACATTGGTAGTTGGCAATGGAAAACTGTTGTTAAAAACCAGGGCAGTAAAAAAAACCAGGGCAGTAAAAACAACCAGGGCGGTAAAAGCATCTAGGGCAGTAAAAAAAACCAGGGCGGTAAAAGCATCCTGACAGTAAAAAAAACCAGGGCAGTAAAAGCAACCAGGCAGTAAAAACAACCAGGGTAAACCTGCAAGATTATGCAAGTTTCACCCTGGCTTAGATTAAACTTAATTATTTTTTCGCTCTTGCCATCACCTTTAGTTTTTTAGGTTTTGACAACTCGGTCTTTTTGAATGTCACGGTTAGAACACCGTTGTCAACCTCTGCCCGAGGCTCTTTACTAGCATCAATCTTTCCTGGAATCACTACTTTGTAAGAATAGCTCCAGGATGACTTGGCGTAATGCGTTTTTTCTTTATCCTCTTTTTCCTCGGTTTTATCAGCCTTAATCCAGAGCGTGCCATCCTCAAAGGTTAGATCAATCTCTTCTGCATCAACTCCTGCAACATTGGCTCGAACCACGATCGAGGTTTCGGTCTCGAACAAATCAAGGTTGTTTGAGCCAGAGGCAGTTAATGGCCATTCCTGGTCATCCCAAATCTCAGGCCAACGGCCGAGCATTCTAAATGGTTGAAATGGAACTATATCCATATCTTGCCTTTCTCTGCAAATTAGCAGACTTAATTTATAACTGCTAATAATAAATATAACAAATTAGCAGACAGTGTCAAGGGTTGCTGATTTTGTGCCTAACTCGGTAACTTGATTGATACAGGTGATTAATTTCAGAGTAAAACTTCTAGTTTTTTCGATATTTACAACTGCCGTCAGCAATCTTAAAATTTTATTAGCTTTAAAAAATAGATTTTGCAAGTTTCTAATATATCGGTTAGAATTTTCAAGATGACAAAAATAAAAGCAGGCAATATAGAAACCGGCATGTACTTGATGCACCTTGATAAACCTCACAAAGTGGTGAAAAAGAAGTTTGTTTCGCCAGGCAAAGGCTCGGCTTTTACCAAAACAAAACTGGAAAACTTGGTCACTGGAGGGGTTGTTGATTATGTTTTTAAATCACATGATGTCTTAGATGAGATCGAGGTTGAGTCACGAGAGATGCAGTTTTTATACACTACTGGAGATCAGGCAGTGTTCATGGATCCATATAATTATGAACAACTGGAGGTGGCTTTATCTGTCTTAGGCACTAAAAAAGATTATCTAGTACCTGAAATTAAGGCGTATGTGATCATCTATAAAGACCAACCTCTGACCGTGATTATGCCGATGAAGATCGAGATGGAGGTTGTTGAGGCCGAAGAAGCCGTAGCAGGTGACCGCAGTAGTGCTGGCACTAAACCGGTGACCATGTCAACCGGCTTAGTGGTGCAGGTGCCGTTGTTTATTAAGCAAGGCGAGAGGTTGATAGTTGACACTACTACTGGCAAATATGTGTCACGAGCTTAAAAAGATTAAAAAAGGTTTTTACAACCGGTTCAAGATTTAAAGGTATCTCAATAAAGATTATTTGAAAAGAAATTGAAAGGCAACTGTTGTATAATAATGCCTTGTAATATTTTTTATCATTAACATCGGGTCCGTAGCTCAGTCGGTTAGAGCGACAGCCTTTTAAGCTGTGCGTCGTGGGTTCAAGTCCCACCGGACTCACCTTCTTGTTTCCAGTTTCATCAAAAGTTGTTTAAGGAGATTGCAGAGGCTTTTTCTAATTAGTTCAGAGAAGCTGGCTAATGGATTGTTGAATGGTTTTTGTCCAGATAAACCAGTAAACAAACCAGTTGTGAACCTGACTTCACCTATCAATAAGGTTAAGAAAAAACTTGGCACGATCACTCATGACCTTAAAAAGTTATGAGCGTGATCAATCGTCCCTGCCACCTCTGAAACGCGACTGGATCTGCTCAAAGATGTTCATCAGACGGCGCAAAAGAGTTTCTTTCTCAGGTTCCTTAGGAGCAGAATCCTTTTGTTGTGGAGTCTGTGTTGTCTTAACCGCCTCTGATTCAGCAGAGGTAACCGTGGGCGATGGCTCTGCTGATTGGTCTTCAACAGCATCCTTGATCTCAGGTCTAGAGTTACCTAAACCAATAAAGCTTGTTTTAGCCGAGATCTCGTTTGACCACTCGCCATGGGCACAACCATTAATGCCTATTATTCTAAAGTAATAGGTTGTTCCTGGGGCTAAAGCCTCTACCAAGAAACTCCCGGCTCCTTTGCCACCAATATATAAAGCTCCATACTTATAATTATCTGGAGAACGGCCATACACCAGTACATACTTCTCTACTGGTTCTTCAGCGTCTGTAAAGAAAAGTAAAACCGAGTTTGGACCTTGTGTAACAGCTTGATAAAGTCCAGGTGCGCTTTTGGGCGCAGGATCAGTGCAAACGTGCGAGCGAATGCGAGAGGAACTGGAGGTATACGAGTCTGCTGAAGAAGAACTACCTTCTGGAGTTGAGGTTGGTCTTGGCGTAGAAGTTGGCGCATGAGTTGGAACCGGTGTAGAGGTGGGAAAGGTAGTTGGCTCGGGCGAACTGGTTGGCTCTGGTGAACTGGTTGGGCTTGGGTCGCCTGGAGACGGGTCGTCACCGTTATCTCCTCCAGAAGGAGGATCTTCATCGCCAGAACTTGAGCTTTGTCCAAATTGAGCAAAGCCAAAATTAACAGTCTCGACGCCATAAGTGTCATAATCAGTACCAAAACCGGAAAAATCTCCGCCAACATACAGGGCTGAGTTGTGAAAAATAAGGGCAGGAATTTCCCAGCTTGAATTTGGATTTGGCGCCCATTCCAGTATTTCGCCGGTCTCCTTATCAATCGCTCCTAAATTATATATGAGTGTTCCTGCGGGAGTAAAGAAATTGTCGTTGGAGTCAAAATCACCACCTAAATAGATCACGCCCTCACCTTTAGCAATAGCTTCTATTCAGTCTGTATACTGCTCTTCCTGAGGAATATTCGGAACCCAGTCAGAAAGTGTTCTCTCTGGTAAATCAATCGATGCCAGTAGGTTGCGTTCCTCATCCAAAATTTCTCTAAACTTCCCGCCAAGATACAACTTAGAGTCAGCTCCCAAGAGCGAATGCACACTGTCATCGGGATTTGGTTGCCAGTTTATGACCTGGCCTTCCAAATCTAGGGCTGCCAGATAATTTTGTTCCTTACCCATGATCTCTTCAAACTCTCCACCAACATACACGGTATCGTCAACCACGGTAATAGCTAAAACTGAGCCATCTGCATTAATCTCATCCCAGTTTGGTATAATCTCACCTGTTAAGGAATCTAGAGCAACAATGTTGTTAAGGTCTTTATCATTAATTGTGAAATCGCCACCCACATAAAGAGTGTTTCCGTTAACCGCCAGCGAGTAAATCTCGCCATCAATTTCTGGAGGAGTGAAGCCTGTTAAAGGATCACCTTGATGGTCATAAGCCATGATTTGACCGTTGACCGTCACATAAATTCTCCCATCAGTATCAGCAGTGATTCTCCTTCCGTAACCCTCGCTATCTAGACCAGGGTCCCATTCTGTTATCTCGTTGGTGGTTAAGTTGATTCCAGCTCCACCGCCGCGCGCTTCATAGCCAAAAAACCCCATGTCTCCACCCACAAATACTCCCAGATCGCCAGAACTGATCGCTTGAACAGGTGCATTCGGTCTTGGGTTCCAGTCATCTACCCAAGAAAGATTAGTCAAATTGAAAGAAACTATATTTTTTTGTGGATTACCATCAACTTCCTCAAACTCTCCGCCAACATATAGTTTATCATTAGTGGTGTGGATTGCGCCAATAAAAGGCCAACCATCTGCATCAAATTCAGGAGCAAACTCTAAAAGATCGCCAGTATTTGCATTAAGAGCTGCCAGCATATCTCGTGGCTCTGTCCCAACTTGAGTAATATCTCCTGCGACGAACAGAGTTTCGTTTCTAAGGTTGAGTAGTGTTGGGTGGCTGTACCAGTAGGAGCCTGAAAACTCAGGATAATCCCATTCAGTTAGCGAGTCATTGCTGTAAAAAGAGGCAAGGCACTGTCTATTTACGGCTCCAACTTGAGTAAACGAACCAGTAATATAAACTATATCTGTAGTCGGGCTGACCGCTATGTCATAGACTGCGTCATTAACTTCTGGACGCCAGACAGTGAGTTCTTCGGTCTCCATATTATAAGAAGCAATGTTTGACCGGCCTTCTCCTTCAATCTCAGAAAAGTCACCACCAATATATAAAATGCCATCAGTACTCACTGCCAGGGCTTTGACTGTACCGTCAACGCCTGGATTCCAGCCAGTGAGTTCTTTGGTCTCTACATTAAAAGAAGCAATGTTTTCGCGGTCTTCACCCCCAATCTCACTAAAGTTACCACCAAGATACAGAGTGGAGTCATAAACGGCCATTGCAGAAATATCACCCCCAACTTCTCCAGCATCAAAATCTGGGTCAATTGAGCCATCAGCTAAGATGTGTACAAACCTATCTCGCGCTAGTCCGCCTACCGTGTCAAACTCGCCAAAAATAAAGAATCCTCCTTCTTCATCAGAAATCGCGGTTTCGATAAAAAAATTTTCGGGCCAAGATAAGTCAACTATCTTCGGAAAATTTTCAACCACCTTGCCTGCGCTGTCAATGACTGCTCCCATTCCAGTAAAATGACCAACACTGCCAATTGGACCAACCAGATATAATATATTGTTAGACACAGCCATCTGCTCCACTTCAGTTGGATAACCCCAGGGATCACCAATTGCAAAAGTTGTTGGTTCAGGAGTAGCAGGAACAAGTGTGGCAAAAACAAGAGGGGGGTGAAACTATAACTGTGAAAAATACAAAAACAAGGACTGTTAATATTTTTTTATAAAGTTTGGGCATAAGCACTTGAGATATTTTACAAATAGAGAAGACTAATAGGTAAATTAATCTTAGTCTATGATATGGAGCTTAGCAACCGTTTGTCAAGGGCAAGTTATGCATAATTTAAGATGTTTTTATAAACAAGAAACTAAAGATAGTTGTGCTTAAACTTGTTGTTGGTTAGTTTGTGAAAAAAAACTTTTCCTTTCAAGTTGCATTTTCTTATATTTTCATTTTTTTTGGTTTTTTGTTATACTGATCTTAACAATAAACTATAAAAGAAAGGTAAAATATGCAAAGATATTTTGATAATATCGAGGATGTTACTGTTGCTAACAACAACTTTAGAAAAGTCTTGTGGACAGGTAAATACTGTCAACTGGTGGTGATGACACTTAAATCAGGTGAGGAGATTGGTCAGGAGGTTCACGACGATGTGGACCAGTTTTTCCGTTTTGAAGCCGGAGAGGCTAAAATCGAGATTGATGGAGAGGAGATCATTGCCAGAGAAGATGATGCCGTGATCGTGCCCGCCGGGACCGAGCATAACATCACCAATGTTTCCTCTAGCCAAGATCTAAAGATGTACACGATTTACTCTCCACCTAATCACCCTGCTAACACGGTCCATGTTGATAAGGCAGAGGCCGATGCTTACGAAGCAGAGCATCATCACTAACTCTCTAAAATCTTTTTTTGAGTTAGATCAATTGGCAGTAAGATTTTTCCTACTGCCAATTGCGTGTATCTTGTGCATCTAGAATCTTGAAAATATTGACAATCTTTTCCCCTTGCAAAAATGGTTTTTTTTCCTCATACTAAGAGTTGTATTTTTAACTTAAATTTATCAACTGTCCACCCCACCCTATGATTGATACTCAAAAAATCCTTTACATACTGCCAGATTTAGCTTACTTAGCAGAGTTTCTGCCAGGCAAACAACCCAATACTTTTACGGTCCAAAGTTTTAAGCAGTTTAACGGCAAGCTGATGGATGCTCACAAGCTAATTTTCCACAACATTGAAAAGCTAGCCAAAAGAGTTCAGGAAAAAGTGGTTGAAGGTGAGTTAGCAGTGGTGTTAGCAGATGAGATTTTTACCAACACCATCATCAGTGTTGAAAAGAAAACCGAGGCTGAGGTTAAAGACCATCTGCAAGAAGAAGTTATCCCAAGTTTGCATATTACCCGTGAGTCCCATTTAATTGAAACTTACATCTTAAGCGAGTATAAAGGCGTGTTCAAGGTTCAGTTGTCAACAGTACAACACTCGGCCTTGGCGCCACTGACACAAGCCTTTGCTGATCAAAAGGTTAAGATTAACAAGATTTATCCACTGAGTTGGACACTGAAGTCGATCATCTCGCTTGAACCCTCTGCTTCGTTGGTTGAGATGGGAAACAACCTGTTTCTAGCAAAACATTATATTGGTGTAGATCAGCCTATGGTTGATACTGTTGAAAACCTGGATCGGTTTGTTGAGGCAATCAAGACTCTCAAAGGTGCAGAACCTAATATGCAAACGATTTATCTACTGTCTAGTAAAGAGGTTGAGGAACAGTTAAAGGAGAAGTTGGGTGAGTTAATTCCAGTTCAGCAGGTAGCGCAAGAAGGTGGTAGTGACCCCAATCTTCCTGGTTATATCGAGAAAGCTATGTCGCTTGCGATGCGCACCATCTCGATTGATGAGTTTGAGATCCCAGAATTTAAACCAACAGATGTTAAGGTGTCTGAGGAGATCTTAGCAGAGTTAAATCAAGCTTCAGAATTAGAAGAAGATCTTGAGGAGGAGGTAGCTCAGACTGAGGGCAGTGTTTTATTACCTAAACCAGGAGAAAAACAAGCCGAGATTGTTGAACCAGAAACAGAGGAGAGTGAGATCAGCGATGAAGTTGAGGACTCAACTGTTGAAACTGAAGTTGAGGTGATTGATTCTGAGATTGAGAAAAAGGAGTCCAGTGATGCTGAGTTTTCTAATGTGATTGATGACGCAGATGAAAAAGATCAACCAGATGAAACAGTGGTAGACTCGGCCGAGATGCCAACCATAGAAACTTCATCAGAAACTTCATCACGTTTTTACAAACCAGCAGAAGAGCCTGAAAAAACCACAGAGTCCAAAGAAACTCCAGTCGTGACCACGGTTGTTCCGGCCGAGAAAGAGCCAAGCGAAATTGAGCAAGACGATAACTTGTTGGCAGTAGATTTATCTCAATTCTCCAGTAAATCCAAGACTAGTGAGTTACCGGCCACACATATTGTGCCTACAAAGGAGAAAACAGCCATGAAACAGACCATTAAAAATGATGACGGCACCGGCAACCTGTTTAAGGTAATCTTGGTTGGCTTTGGCACCATTGTTTTAACCGTGGCAATTGGTGTCACGATTGGTTTTAGCGTGTTTAAGCTGTTTCAGCCAGGTTCTACCAGAACCTCAATTCCAGAAGAGCCAGAGATTCAAGTTGAGGAACCAGAACCGGTTGAAGAGCCCTCGCCAACGCCAATGCCGGAAGCAGACCGTGAGAGTTACTCAATCAAGGTTGTTAATGCCACGACCAAAGCAGGCTATGCTGGCCAGTTTGCCAACAGTTTAAAAGAAAAAGGCTATGCCAAGGTTGAAGCAAAAAATGCAGTTGATGATTATGAGCCAGGGTATTATCTATTAATGACCGAGCGTGATGATGTCTTGCTAACAACTCTGGAACAGGATTTAGAGGTTGAGCTGAGCTTTTCCCCAGAAATTGTTACCGAGGACCCTCAGGAGCAGTTTGATGCGGTGTTAGTCTTGGCAGAATAATATACTTGAAAAAGCAAGAGTTAAGATTACTGACTCTTTTAATACTTAACTTTTCGCCTTTTTCAACTATACTATCCAACATTATGTCAACAAAGAAAAATAAAATTCAACTTACTAAAAAGGGTTTTCAAGATCTTCATAAAGAGCTAGACGAGCTGGTTAATGTGAGGTTGCCAGAGGTGGTGAAACGTATCTCTGTGGCACGTGATAAAGGTGATTTAAGTGAAAACACAGAATATCAGAATGCCAAAGAAGATAAAGATATTATTGATGCACGTATTTCTGAGATTGAGGATGTGATTAAACGCGCTGAAGTGGTTAATAAAACCAGGAGTAAAACAGTGATTGGTGTGGGGAGTGAAGTTACCACCTATCCTCTGGCTAACAAGGGTAAAAAGATGACGATTACTATTGTTGGAGAGTTTGAAGGTGATGTTGAGCAAGGCAAGATCTCGATCGTGTCACCACTGGGCAAGGCTTTGTTAGGTAAAAAACAAGGTGATAAGGTCACGGCCTCGGCCCCATCAGGCGATATTATTTATGTGGTAGATAAAGTTAAGTAGCATAAAACTTAAAAACATGAGGTTTAAAAACCTAGAGGCCAACACTACCTGCCTGCTAAGGAGATCTTTGAAACGATTTTTTAATCCTAACTGTTAAGTTTTTTTCCATGTCAAGATTAGACGAAACCATCCAAGCCAAGATTGAAAAAAGGCAAGCTTTGCAAGACCGAGGAGTGATGGTCCATCCTTATGGATTTGATAAACTTCAATCCATTGCCCAACTCAACCAAGCAGATGAAGGCGCTTCAGCACAAACCGCGGGTCGAATCATGACCAAGCGACCTCATGGTAAGGTCATATTTTTAGATCTACAAGACTCAACCGCCTCGATTCAGGTGATGCTACGCAAAGGCGAGTTATCTCAAGAACAGTTTGAGTTATTTCAGTTTATAGACCCAGGGGACTTTTTGGGAGTCATTGGTAAGGTGATGCGCACCAAAACAGGTGAACTCACGATTTTAGCTTCGGAAGTCAAGTTTTTAGGCAAGGCATTACGCCCGCTTCCTTCTCAATGGAATGTAGCTGAAGATAAAGAGGTTCGTTTTCGGCAACGTTATGTTGATATCTTGATTAACAAAGAGGTACGTCAAGTCTTAGATGCTCGCTGGCAAGTTGTAAAAGAAATTCGACACTTTTTACAGGATGAGCATGATTTTATTGAGGTGGAAACACCGATTTTACAACCTTTGTATGGTGGCACTAATGCTCGACCATTTTTTACTTATATGAAGTCTTTGGATACTGATTTATATTTACGGATCGCGCCCGAGTTATATTTAAAAAGATTGATCGTGGCTGGCTATGAGCGGATCTTTGAGATCGCCCGTAACTTTAGAAACGAAGGCATTGATCAAACCCATCAACCAGAGTTTACCATGATCGAGTGGTACCAGGCATATGCTGATTATCAAACCATGATGAATGTGGCTGAAGAGATGATTAAAAAATTAGCAGAAAAGGTTAACTCGTCTTCAGAGATAATGGTTGGAGAAACAAAGGTAGATTTGGCTGGCAAATGGCCCAGAATTAAGATGACTGATGCTTTAAAAGAGTATGCAGGCATAGATTTTGATCGGTTAGATGATCAAGCTGTGCAAGCTTTGCTTAAGAAACATGATATTGAGCTAGTGGGTAAGTTTAATCGGGGCGTTGCAATGTTTAATCTTTTTGACAAGATTGTGACAAAGAAGCTGATTCAGCCGAGTTGGATTATTGACTATCCGCGCGATGTTAGTCCGCTGGCTAAGGCACACCGAGATGACCCGCGTTTTTGCGAGCGGTTTGAGGCTTATGTTGGAGGCAAGGAGTTGGCTGACGGCTGGAGTGAGGTTGTTGACCCCATAGATCAGCGACAACTGTTTGTTAATGAACAACAGCTGATGCGAGCTGGTGATGATCTGGCCCACCCCACTGATGAGGACTTTTTACAAGCCATGGAGTATGGCATGCCTCCGTTAGGTGGGATCGGGATCGGCATTGATCGTTTGGTAATGTTTTTAACTAACACTTGGTCAATTAAGGAAGTGATCGCGTTTCCCACTTTAAAACCAGAACAGCCGATCAAGATAACACAACTTCAGCGAGGTGAGGGCAAAGGTGGGGGTGAAGGCGGAGGTGAGGATGAGGGAGCGGTTGGCAAAGATAAGGAATCGGTTGGCAAAGAAGAAAAAACTCGGTCACAAAAAAAATCTTCTCACAAACTACCCTCGCGCCAGAAGTCTAGGCAGTTGTTTGAACAATATATCAAGAATGAAAACTTACGGCATCACTGTTTAATGACTGCGCAAGCCATGGAAGCCTACGCTCAAAAGTTAGATCAAGACCCAGAGCTATGGTTCCAAACCGGTTTACTGCATGATCTTGATTGGGAGATGTTTCCTGATGAGCATCCCAACAAGGCGGTAAATGAGTTACTCCTTGATTATCCAGCTGAGTTGATCAAAGCTGTTCAATCCCATGCCAGTTTGCGCACCAAGGTTGAACCTACCACCCTACTTGACCGTTATCTATTTGCTTGTGACGAGCTCAGTGGTTTTTTACATGCCTATTCCTTGATGCGACCAGAGGGGTTTGTGGGCATGAAAGCTAACAAGGTTAAGAAAAAACTATCAGACAAGTCGTTTGCCTCCAATGTCAGCCGTGATGATATTGCCAAGGGTTTTGAGCTGATCAAGGATGAACCGTTAGACCACATTCAGTTTTTAATTCAAGTTTTTACCGAATAATATTTTTTTACACTATTATATTTAATCTATATTTAACCAATATCTATTCATGCTTGATATTAACTTTATCCAACACAACTCTGATCAGGTTAAACAAGCCTGTTTAGACAAACAGCTTGACCCAAAGGTGGTTGATGAGTTGCTCAAGATAAATGAACAACGCAAAAAGTTAAAACAAGAAGTTGACCAAGTTAGACGTCAAGTTAATGACAATGCTGAGGCTATTAAAAAACAAGTTCATCAGGGTGAAAAACCTGATCCAGGTTTGGTTGAAGCCGGTCGAAAGTTAAAAGATCAGCTTAAGCAGGTTGAGCCGAAATTTAAGTCAGTAATGATCCAGTTTGAAGAAGCAATGTTGCAGGTTCCCAACATTCCAGCCCCAGATGTTCCCAAAGGTAAGGACGAGCAGGGTAATCAAGTGGTGCGTCAAGTTGGTGATCCACCTAAGTTTAAGTTTAAACCTCTCCCCCATCAAAAGATTATGGAACAGCTAGGTTGGCTTGATACCCAGCGGGCAGTGAAGATTGCTGGTTTTAGGTCATATTTTTTAAAAAACGAGGCGGTTTTGCTAGAGCAGGCAATCTTGCGCTTGGCTTTGGATTATATGGTTGAGCAGGGTTTTACACCCATGACTGTGCCAGTCATGGTTAATCCTGAAGTGATGACCGGCACAGGCTATTTTCCTTGGGGTCAGGAGGATCACTATCGTACTCAAGATGATAAGTTTTTAACCGGCACAGCCGAGGTGGCCTTAACTGCTTATCATATGAATGAAACCTTTACCGAGGATGAGCTACCGATAAAATTAACCGGTATCTCTCCTTGTTTTCGACGCGAGGTTGGTGCTCATGGTAAAGACACTCAAGGTGTTTTACGAGTGCATCAGTTTAATAAAGTGGAGCAGGTGGTTTTCACTCAGGCTGATGAGGAAGAGACACGTCAATGGCATGAAAAGATGCTTGGTTTTTCTGAGGAGTTATTACAACAACTGGGTCTACCTTATCAAGTTTTGCTAATGTGCACCGGTGATATGGGGGCGGGTCAGCGAAAGAAATATGATATCGAGACCTGGTTTCCAGCACAAGAGTGTTTTCGCGAAACACACAGCGCCAGTTATTTTAATGATTTTCAGACGAGACGTCTCAAGATAAAATATCAAGCAAAAGACGGTACATCCAAGTATGCTTATTCTTTAAACAACACGGTTTTAGCCACTCCTCGCTTACTAGCTTCCTTGGTGGAGAATTATCAACAACAGGATGGCTCTGTGAAAATTCCTCAAGTGTTAAAAAAGTATTTGTAGAGCTTGTTCAAACCTCTCAACTTGTTTTTTACCTTTAACTTTTTCAGTTTTTTCTGCCATAATATAACGTCTAATAACTTCACCTAATAATCGAGCCTACTATGTTTAAATTTTTGCAAAATCTTTTTGACGAAAACAAAAAAAAGCTTAACCAGTATCAACAAGTTGTTGATCAAATCAATGATCTTGAGCCAAGTCTTAAAAAACTGTCAGATCAGGAACTGTCTGCCCAAACCGAGAAGTTTAAACAGCAGATAAAACAGGCCTTAGCTCAAAGCGATCATCAAACCGAAGCAGAGCTTCAACTCAAGGAGAAAGAGATTCTTGATGAGATCTTACCTGAGGCTTTTGCAACAGTGAGAGAAGTATCACGCCGGATTACTGGCATGCGTCATTTTGATGTTCAGTTGTTGGCCGGTATCGCGATTCACAACGGGATTATTACCGAGCAGAAGACTGGTGAAGGTAAAACCTTAACCGTGACTTGTCCGCTTTATCTAAACTCTTTGTTAGGCAAAGGTGCTCACTTGGTAACTGTTAATGATTACTTGGCTGAGATTGGTGTTGGTTGGATGGGTCCGATCTATCACTTTTTAGGAGTCAGTACCGCGGTGATTGTTCATGACCATTCAAAACTTTATGATCCTGAAATTGACAGTGAGGAAAGAGGTGATGAACGTTTAGAACACTTTCAAGAAATTACCAGACAGGAGGCATATCTAGCTGATATTACTTATGGCACAAACAACGAGTTTGGTTTTGATTACTTGCGCGATAATATGGTGCAAGCGATTGATCAGTTAGCTCAGCGACGCACCGATCCTCATTTTTTTGCGATTGTTGACGAGGCAGACTCGATCTTGATTGACGAAGCTCGCACGCCTCTAATCATCTCAGCACCTGATACTGATCCCACTAATAAATATTATGAGTATGCCAAGATGGTTAAGATCTTGACCAAAGATCAGGATTATAAGGTTGATGAAAAAGCAAAAACTGCCACCCTGACCGACCTTGGTGTGAAACGGTTAGAAAAAAAACTTGGTGTGAGTAATTTATATGAAGAAGACTTCTCGGTTATTCATCATATTGAAACCGCTTTAAAAGCCATGACGGTTTTTGAACGAGATAAAGAGTATATCGTGCGTGAGGGCGAGGTGATTATCGTGGATGAGCACACAGGGCGGTTGATGTATGGTCGGCGATATAGCGACAGCTTGCACCAAGCTATCGAGGCTAAAGAAGGTGTGCCGATTCAACAGGAGTCTAAAACCTTGGCAACCATCTCAATTCAAAACTATTTCAGGATGTATCAAAAACTAGCAGGTATGACCGGTACCGCTGTAACCGAGGCTGATGAGTTTAATCAAATTTATCATACTGATGTTGTGGCGATTCCCACCTATAAATCAATTGTTCGTCAGGATAAGCCAGATGTAATTTATAAAACACAAGCTGCTAAGTTTTCCGCGATCGCGCATATGGTGGAAAAAATTCATCAAACCGGTCAACCGATCTTGATTGGGACACGTTCGATTGATAATAACCAGATGATCTCTAATTTTTTACGCAGACGCGGTATTCAGCACAATGTGTTAAATGCTAAGAATCACGAACGGGAAGCTTTTGTTATTGCTGATGCTGGTAAAAAAGGCATGATCACGGTTGCAACCAACATTGCTGGTAGAGGTGTTGACATCATCTTAGGCGGAGCCAAGCCAGAGCTCAAGGATTTCCGTAAAGAAAACAAAACAAACAAACGCACTCCTCTACCGAAAAAATATCAGGACCTAGAGCTACCACCCTCAATCAATCCCAATAACTATGATCTTGAAAAGTATCAAGAAACATTAGATCAATGGCGCAAGGATAATCAGGAGGTGATCACTGCTGGTGGGTTGTTTGTGATCGGTTCTGAGCGCCATGAGTCACGCCGGATTGATAATCAACTTAGGGGTCGTGCTGGTCGGTTGGGCGACCCAGGTGCTGCGCAATTCTTTATCAGTTTAGAAGACGAGATTATGCGGATTTTTGGTGGAGAGCAGATCACCAAGGTGATGGATTTTCTTAAGATTCAAGAGGACCAGCCGATCGAGAATGCCATGATCAGCAAATCGATCGAGTCAGCTCAGGTAAAGGTGGAAACATTCTTTTTTGATCAGCGAAAGCGCTTGGTTGATTTTGACGATGTGATGAACAAGCACCGCGAGATTATTTACAAACGTCGTCGTCGTTTATTAGAGCTGTCAACTCAGGAGATCGAGGAAAAACAAGCTGAGATCAAGGCACAACAAGCTAAGGTTGAAACAGATGAACAAGGTGCAGGTGAGGTTAATGGCTCGGTGAAAGATGAGATCTTCTCTTATATTCAGGATGAGATAAACTCGATTCACACACAGTTTCTCCCAGAAAAAGCCGAGATCAATAACAAGGATGTTAATGAGTTGGTGAACGAGTTTGTCAAGATTATTCCTTTTGATGAGGACTCACAAAAACAAGTTGAGAAGAAGCTGTTAAAGACAGGCTCTGCTGATGGTGTTCTGAGCGAACTTGAAAAACTTGTTAACGAGGTTTATGCATCTAAAGAAAAGATGTTAGGTTCAGAGATCATGCGTCAGTTAGAACGTTATGTGGTACTGTCAACTATTGACGAAAAATGGATCGATCACCTAGATCAAATGGAGGCGCTCAAGGAAGGTATTTGGCTCAGAGGCGATAAAGAAACAGTTTTATCAGAATATAAAAAAGAGTCTTTTGCCATGTTTGAGAACTTCATTGATACAGTAGAGTCCACTGTGGCACATCGTATCTTTAGAGTACAGCCAACCCGCCGGCCAACTCTGGCAACCCAACAGTTATTAGATCAAGCTGAGTATCAAAAAGATGATGTGAACGAGCCGATTGCTAAAGAAGTGGCTGATGCCCAAACGCCAACCGGAGTGATGATGCCCAAGTCTGTAGATGGCACAGCCTCAGATCTGGCCAGTGCTTTACGCAAAGCTGGTTCTGTTAACCAACCTGGTAGGGGCGTAAGAAAAGCTAAAGTGGGTAGAAACAGCCCTTGTCCATGTGGGAGTGGTTTAAAGTATAAAGATTGTGGTTTAATTAACTCTTCAAAACATCTGGGTGGCTAACAAAATTACAAGTTAAAGGTTCTTTTTATGCCTGAACTTCCTGAAGTTGAAACGGTGCGGTTGCGTTTACAAAATTTATTAATTGGTCAAACAATTAAGCAAGTTACAGTTAATCACCAGAAAAGTTTTATTGGCGAGCCAACTAAAATCAAGGGCGCAAAAATTATCAAGGTCTCTCGTAAAGCAAAACTGATCCAGCTACATCTGTCAAATGATCTTAACTTGCTGATTCATTTAAAGATGACCGGTCAGTTAATTTATCTTGATGGCAAGGTAAAGATTGGTGGCGGTCATCCCACTGCAGATTGGGTAAAGGAGTTACCTGGCGATCACACTCGCGTGGTTTTTAGTTTCCAATCAGGTGCCAAACTGTTTTTCAATGATATGCGTATTTTTGGTTGGATCAAGTTATTAACCCATGACCAAGTTCAACAAGAATATCAAGCCTATGGTCCTGATGCGATCGATCCAGAGCTCAACACTCATTATTTATTTAACAAGTTGCGTTATCGCACGATCACAATCAAGCAAGCCATCATGATCAATGAGATCGTGGGCGGTGTTGGTAACATTTATGCGTCAGAGGCTTTATTTGAGGCAGGCATTGATCCACGCAAATCAAGTAAAAACTTATCACAAAAAGAGGTTGAGATTTTAGTGAAGCAGGTTAAAAAAGTTATTAAAGATGGTATAAAATATGGAGGCACCACCTTTGATGGTAAGTTTGTGGATGTGGATGGACTGGCTGGCAAGTTTCAAGAAAAGTTAAAAGTTTATGGAAGAGAAGGAGAAAAATGTTATCAATGTGGAGGTGAAGTTAAAAAAGTGCAACTTGGTAATCGTGGTAGTTATTTTTGTGAAACCTGCCAAACTTAATAAATAAAAACATGCGTCAACTTCAACCGTCGGTCACCATCTTTCTTCATCATCAAGGAAAATATTTAATCATCCATCGTTGGAATAATGGTAAGGTGGACTCTGGCAGGTTGAATGGGGTTGGGGGCAAGGTTGACCCTGGCGAGACTTTTCTGCAAACCGTGATACGTGAGACTAAAGAGGAGACTGGTTATGAGATTCAGGCAAAGGATATCTCGTTTTGCGGACTAGCAGTAACCCGTGAGGGCTATGATGTTGACTGGTTAGTTGGTTTTTTTAAGGTAGAGGTGCCGGATAAAAACATCCCGATTGGTGATCAGTGTAAAGAAGGTAAATTTTTATGGCTTAAACCTGAAGAGGTTTTTACTCAAGGCATTGAGCTGGTGGACGACTTACATTATTTATTGGAAAAGATTGACAAAAACGAGACGACTTTTTTTGCCCATTTTCAGATAGATGATCAAGAAAAAGTCAAGGAGAGCAGGATTGATGATCTGCCTAAATAAATTTTTCTGACTGCAATAACTTTAAGATTTTATTGGTGATGTTTTTTGCGGTCAGTCCATATTTTTCTTTTAACTCCTGAGGATCACCTGACTCACCAAAACTATCCTCTACCCCAACCATTGCAAATCTAATATTGTTGAAAACTGTTTTTCCGATTTCAGGCAGTAAGACCTCGGCTACGGCTGAACCCAGGCCTCCCTGCAGTTGATGGTCCTCGGCTGTTATTATGAGCTTGGTTTCTTGAGCCTTCTTGATAATCATTTCTTTATCAATCGGTTTGATAGTGTGCATGTTAATGACACAGGTTGAAAGGTTTTCGTCTTTAAGCATTGCCGATGCAAGCAAGGCCTCATGCACCATAACCCCGCAGGCAATAATAGTGATATCTTTACCTGGTTGTAAAACCTGTGCTTGGCCTAGCTCAAACTTGTGTTGAGTAGAAATGGTTGGCACAGCCATTCTGGATAATCTTAAGTAACTCGGACCCAGATCGGTTGCGAAAGCATGAACTGCTTGGCGGGCTTGTTCAGCATCGCAGGGTTCTACTACCTTCATGTTTGGCAAAACTCTCATTAAAGCAATGTCTTCTAAAGCTTGATGCGAGGCTCCATCTTGACCTGTTACTAAACCAGCATGTGAGCCTACAATCTTTACATTCAAGTTGCTGTAAGCTACCGAGAGCCTAACTTGATCCCAGCTTCGTGCAGGACTAAAGACAGAGAAGCTACCGGCAAACGGGATCTTTCCAGCCAGGGCTAATCCCGAGGCCACACCGATCAGGTTTTGTTCTGCCACACCTACTTGAACAAACCGATCTGGAAATCTTTGTTCAAAATCTGTCATTCTTAAGGAATCGGTGAGATCAGCAGATAAAGCAAATATATCTGGATTATCATGACCTACTTGAGTTAAGCCGATGCCAAAACCATCTCTGGTAGCCATTGGTAAGGTGATGGAAGTGTGTTGAGTTTTTGACATTTTATTGCAAAAGTTCTTTAATAGCCTGGTTGGCTTGTTCTTTGTTGGGTGCCTTGCCGTGCCACTGGGCATTGTTTTCCATAAAACTTACTCCTTTACCTAAAACGGTATTGGCAATAATTGCAAAAGGGAGTTTATCATCTTTTGCTTTGTTTACTGCCATAACAATCTCAGAAAAATCATGACCGTTAATTTCTAGGACAGACCAACCAAACGCCTCAATCTTATCTTTTAGGTTTTCAAGAGGCATTACCTGCTCTGTATCGCCTCCAATCTGGATATGATTGCGGTCAATAATAGCAGTTATGTTGTTGAGTTGGTATTTAGAAGCCAGCATATAAGCCTCCCAAGTTTGCCCTTCTTGTTGTTCTCCATCGCTTAACAAACAAAAGATATGGTTTGGTTTGTTGTCTTTTTTAAAAGCTAGGGCTAAACCACAGGCTTGTGACAATCCCTGACCCAACGGTCCTGAACTTATCTCAATACCAAGTCTTGGTTGGAGTTTAGGATGACCTTGCAGGTCGCTGTTTATCTTACGTAAAGTTTGCAGTTTTTCTTGAGGAAAATATCCTGCCTGTGCCAAGGTAGCATATAAAACTGGACAGATGTGACCGTTTGACAACAACAGATAGTCACGGTCTTCCCATTCTGGATTATCAGGAGAATGGTTTAACAGTTTAAAATATAAAGCCGTGAAGATATCTGCCATACCAAGAGAACCACCGGGGTGACCTGAGCCAGCCTCGGTTAAGATTTTTATAGTCTTGACGCGGACTTGTTGAGCAGTTTTGGTTAAAGCGGTGAGTTCTGGTTCTGACAGGTGAGAGGAGGTCATAAGAGGTTTAGTTTAATAGTTGACTAATTTTCTTTTCTAACGCTTCTGAAAACTCTACTGTATAGGGCAACCGCATCTTTCGTGGAGCACTGCCATTAGGAATTAAGACCATTACCTTATCATCACCAGGGTTGGATTTAAGTAGTTCGCCGAGTTTTTGCAGGGTGGCCTTGTCAGTCTTTCGCGGGATAAAGATTTCTTTATAACTGTTTTCATCCTCTTGCTCCATCACTACTTTTTTTGGTAAAAAGATCTTTTCTGCAATTAAGTTTAACTCACCTTCTCTAATATTGATCTTGCCTTTCATCAGCACAACTTGGTCTTCAGTGATCAAGGATTTATACTGCTCATAGGTAGTGGGAAACACCACAAATCTTATCGCACCAGTTTGGTCCTCGAGGGTGCCAAAACACATGTCCTGATTTCTTTTACGAGTTTTAACAAATCTAATTTTATTGATGACACCACCAAAAATAAAGGTTTGATCTTGATGAATGGTCGGATCGATCTCGGCAACAGTTTTATTAGCCATTCCGTTAACCAGTTTTAAGTTGTCAGCTAACGGATGCTCGGTTAAGTAAAGACCGAGTAACTCTTTTTCAAAAGACAACAGTTCTCTTTTGGGATATTCAGGTAGTTGTTTAAAGTTATCTTTAATATCGGTAATATCATGTGCCACGCCTGCAAACAAGTTGTCCTGACCTGCCTGCTCGGTCTCAAAAGAGGCTGCTGTTTGACGAATCTCTTCAAAGTTTTCTAACATGCTGGCTCTTGTGCCAAATCGATCCATGGCTCCAACTTTTATTAAAGATTCTAAAACTGTTTTGTTGACCTTACGCGAGTCAGTGAGATAGATAAATTGCGTGAACGAGATAAATTCTTTATGTTTTTTGCGAGTGGCTAAGATGTTCTCGATCGCTGCCTCACCAATATTTTTAATCGCGTTAATACTAAAGCGAATAGCTCGTCCGTTTAAAGAACCTTTAAAAGGTTCAATCGAGAAGTCCTCACCTGATTGATTAATATCTGGAGGCAAGATTTTAATACCGAGATTTTTGCTAGCCTCAACCGCAATCGCGATCTTTTCATCTCGGTTTGCTGAGGATGAGTTGCTTTCTACACTCATCATGGCTGTCATGAACTCAACTAGATAATGAGCTTTTAAGTAAGCGGTTTGATAGGAGATCATGCCATAACTAGCAGCGTGAGATTTGTTAAACCCGTAGTTTGCAAATGCCTCGATAAAGCCCCAAACCTTAACCGCGGTTTGTTCTTGATACCCTTTTTTAACTGCTTGTTCAATAAACCGTTTCTTTTCTTTGTCGAGAATTTTTTTCTTTTTTTTGCCGATTGCACGGCGTAAAATATCAGCCTCACCCAAGCTGTATCCAGCCATAATATGGGCAATCTCTAAGATCTGCTCTTGATAGACCATGATGCCATAGGTTTCTTCCAACACCGGCTTTAAAGAGTCATGTGGATAAGTAACAGACTCAGGTTTATGTTTCCCTTGAATAAACTGCGGGATCAGATCCATTGGCCCTGGACGAAACAAGGCTAACATAGCTGTGATATCCGAGAACTGCGAGGGTTTTAAGTTGCGCGCCACGCGTCTCATACCAGCTGATTCGAGCTGGAAAATCCCGGTGGTTTCACCACTGCTGATCAACTCATAAGTCTTTTTGTCGTTAAGTGGAATCTTTTTCCAATCAATAATAATCTTTTGATGCTCCTTGATGAGCTGAATGGCTTTTTGTAAAATCGACAGGTTTCGCAGTCCTAAAAAATCAAACTTGATCAAACCAATTGCGTCATCATTAATATTACAGTCAAGCGAGTACATATCATACTGAGTAACAGTGGAGTCGGTCTTGATGTCCTTTTGAACCGGCGTGTATGCATACAAGGGTTTATCAGCAATCACGACCGCGGCCGCATGCACGCTACTGTGTCTAACCGTCCCTTCTACCCTACTAGCTAAATCAATTAATTTTTTATACTTGGGTTGTTTGTAGTACTCGGTTAGCTCTGGCACGGTTTTAACCGCTTGTTTTATCGAGGTTTTCTTTTGCGGGTTGTTAGGAATGAGTTTGGCAATGCGATCAGGATCCTCATAAGCCATTCCCAGCACTCTGCCAATGTCGCGAATCGCGCCTCGGGCCTCCATCCGTCCAAAGGTAATGACATGTCCAACCACATCATTACCGTATTTCTCAGACACATACTGGATAACCTCGTCACGTCGATCGTCAGCAAAATCAATATCAATATCAGGCGGGGTTGGGCGTTGCGGGTTTAAAAACCTCTCAAACGGCAAACCATGCTCAAAAGGATCAATCGTGGTAATATCTAGGCCATAGGAAACAATCGAGCCAGCAGCACTACCCCTACCCGGACCAACACCAACTCCATTTTCTTTAGCCCATTTAACAAAGTCATGAGTTACTAAAAAATAGGTGTCATAACCTTTGTCATGGATAATATTTAACTCATACTCAAGTCTTTCCTGGATGGTTTTGGTGATCTTAGGGAACTTGGCTTTAAGTCCTTGCAAAGCTAGTTTTCTGAGATATGAGGCATCGGTCTCATCTTTAGGCAACGGGAAGTTGGGGAAGATCAAGTTTCCGGTCGGGATCTTTAGGTTACATTTATCTGCAATCTCAACCGTGTTCTTGATCGCTTCCGGAGTATCAGCAAACAACTCAGCCATTTGATTCGGCGTTTTTAGATAAAACTCTGGCGTGTCAATCATTGTTAACCGGTTTTTTTCAGAGACGAGGGTGCGGGTACCAACTGCTAGCAAAGCATCTTGTGCTTCTGCATCATCAGCATTAAGGTAATGAACATCATTGGTTGCAACCAAAGGTAGATTAAACTCCCTTGCCAGTTTGATCAGTTGTTTGTTAACCGCTTGCTGTTCTTTTAAGCCGTGATCTTGTATCTCAACATAAAGGTTGCTTTTATAGATTGCTTGAAGTTGTCCAAGATTTTTTTTAGCCGTAGCTAGATCATGATTGAGAATGCTGTGAGCAATCCAACCATTTAAGCAACCGGTCAAGGTAATAATACCTTGACTGTGTTTGGCAAGATTAACAATATCGATGCGAGGTTTGTAATGAAATCCTTCCAGATGCGCAATACTGACCAGCTTTAGTAGATTTTGATAGCCTGTATAGTTTTCAGCAAGTAGGGTGAGATGTGCTTGATCCTCTCCAGGTTTTGTGCCTTTTTTTTCTAACCCGTTTTCAGCTAAGTACATCTCGCAACCGATGATCGGCTTGATATCATTGTCATAACAAAGGTTGTGAAACTCAACTGCTCCGTACATGTTGCCATGATCGGTGAGAGCCACCGCGGTTTGACCTTGCTCCTTAACTTTGTTTATCAGTTCTGGAAACTTAACCAAACCATCCAACATGGAGTACTCAGAGTGTAAATGAAGATGGATAAAATCAGGCATTGTAAAGATTTTTAAAGTTAAGATTCAGGTTCAAAAATGCTTGTCTGAAACCAAGATCTGACTGAGATTAACCTATTTAATTTTTTTGTTTTATTTTTCTGACTCACTTAACTCTCTCATCAAGGCAGTTCTAACTTGGCTTGGATCAACTTTTTCTGGCAAATTTCTCATGATCTGACCTATTAAAAAGCCTAATACTTGAGTTTTACCAGCATGATATTTAACAACAACAGCTTGGTTTTCTGCAACAACCTTTTTAATCAGTTGTTGTAAATGAGTGTCATCAACCGCAACCGTGTGATGCAAACCTTGAAACTCGGCTATCACTTGTAAAGGATCTTGTCCTGGCAAGACATTAATTTTTTTATTGACGATGTCATTGGCAAGATCGTTTGGTTTAATCTGTTTTTCTTGAGCCAGCTTAAAGATAGCCTCAGCCCATTCTACCTGATCTTGGTTAGTGACCAACAACCGAGCGTTTTCAAGACTAACTTGATACTGTTTTGTCCAGCGTTTAGTTGTTTCATCTGGCAGTTCTGGAAGGCTATTTTTCAGCTCGGCAACCTGTTTGTCAGAAACTTGAATCGGAGGAATATCTGGGTCTGGAAAATAGCGATAGTTTTCTGCATCCTCCTTAGTTCTTTGCGAAAATGTCTGCTTTTTATCAGTGTCCCAGCCCCGAGTTTCTTGAACAGGTCTCTCTCCCTGATCTAAGATTTTTCTTTGTCGCTCAAGCTCATAATCA
>Ga0172382_10001852_pt1 | contig 36658 bp, 33 predicted proteins | sample Leawel138RmetaG_FD_122245 | JGI IMG/M metagenome (GOLD analysis project Ga0172382, IMG submission 122245) | Leachate microbial communities from a municipal landfill in Southern Ontario, Canada - Leachate well 138R metaG | ecosystem: Engineered > Solid waste > Landfill > Unclassified | place... | reverse complement strand
TGGGGACCCGGGACTGGATCCTTTCCGGCAACCTGCCGGTGGCCGAAGCCTTCGCCCCGATCGCCCGCGCCCGCCAAGCCATTTTGCCGACGCTGACGGCGGCCACCCTGCTCACCCTCGCCGCCACCTGGCTGCTCATGCATTTCCTCACCGCGCCGCTGCGGGTTTTCATCGCTCGGCTGCGCGATATGACCCTCGACGAAAAGCAGCGCCTCCCCATCCGGCTGGAAGCTAAAGACGAAATCGGCGTCTTGGCCACCGCCTTCAATGCATTGCTGGAAGAAACGGAGAATCGCAAACGGGCCTTGCAGGACAATCTGCTGTTTCACCAGGCGCTGGTCGACACCCTGCCCATTCCGGTTTATTACATGGATCGGGAAAAATTCTACAGCGGCTGCAACGGCGCGTTTGCCGACCTCTTCGGCCGCAAGAAAGAGGACCTCATCGGCCAACCCGCCGAGGGCGCTTTGAGCCTTTTTTTTCTGCCTGAACATCAGCCGGTCGATGTCGAACTTTTCGGCGAAAAGCGATTGAAAATACATGAGATTTCGCTGCCCGCCGCCAACGGAGCGGCGCGCGAAGCGATGATTTTCCAGGCGCCCTTCAAGGATGGCCGCGGCGAAGAGGCCGGCCAGATCGGCGTCCTGCTCGACATTACCGACCGCAAGCGCAACGAAAGGGCGCTGGACGAGGAGAAGGCCTTTTGCGAGAACCTGTTGGAAAATTCGCCGATTGCCGGGTTTGTCCTCGACCTGGAGCATCGCGTCATGCTCTGGAATCACGCCTGCGCCGAGCTGACCGGCTTTGCCGCCGAGGAGATGATCGGCGCCGGCGATCCCTGGCGAGCCTTCTATCCCGAAGAGCGGCCCTGCCTGGCCGACCTGGTTCTGGATGGGGATGGTGGCGCGAGCGCCCGTGCTCTTTACCCCCAATTGGCGCCGGCGAAACAGTCTGCCGACGGCTTGCAGGCGGAAGAATGGCTGCCCGGTCCGGGGGGAAATGCGCGTTTTCTCATGATGAGCGCCGTACCGATTCGCAATAGTCGGGGGGAAACGGTGGCGGTGATCGAAACCTTGCAGGATCTCAGTTTTCTGAAACAGATGGAGCAGGACCTGCTGCGCTCGCGCGACTTCTACCTGACCATCCTCGAGGAGTTCCCCACCCTGATCTGGCGGGCCGGCCCCGACGGCAAATGCGACTACTTCAATCGGACCTGGCTCGATTTCACCGGCCGCACCATGCAACAGCAACTGGCCGACGGCTGGACCGAAGGAGTGCATCCCGAAGATCTACCGAATTGCCTCGATATTGCTCGCGCATCGTTCCACGCCCGCCGCCCTTTTTCCATGGAATACCGGTTGCGCCGCCATGACGGCGAGTACCGCTGGATGCTCGACATCGGCCGCCCCTTCCACGACCTGAACAACCGGTTCGCCGGCTATCTCGGATCGCTCTTCGATATCACCGACCGGCGCCGGGCGGTGGAAAAATTGCACATTTTCTCCCGCACCACCGAACAGAGTTCCAACGCCATCATCATCACCGACACTGCGGAGCGCATCGAGTACGTCAACCCCGCCTTCAGCCGATTGACCGGCTATGCGCTGGATGAAATCGCCGGACAAACGCCTCGCATTCTGCAATCGGGGCTGACATCGGCGCCGGAATATTACGAAATCAAACAAGCGATCGCCGCCGGCCGCGCCTGGCAAGGCGAATTCTTCAACCGCAAGAAAAACGGCGAATGCTACTGGGCGGCGGCTTCCATTTCGCCCATTCTGAACGAACAGGGGACGATCACCCATCTGGTGTCCATTCAGGAAGACATTTCCGAGCGCAAAGCGACGCGAGAAAGCGCCCATCGCCGGCGCATCCTGCGCGACGGCGCCGCCCAGGCGCTGCACGCCTTTTTGCAGACCAACAGCGTCGAGGAGGTTTCCCGAACCCTGGTGTGGTACTGCACCGAGCTGATGCAGGCCTCCTTCGGCTTTCTCGTCGAAACCAGCGCCGCGCCACGCCTTCTGGCCCTGCTCGGCCCCGGTCTCGACCCGGCCGGACACGCGGATCTGGAGGCGCAGTTGCTGCTGCTGCCTTTCCGCCCCTTCTCGGCCGAAGAACCGGCCTGTCGCGCCTGCGAAAAAAGCACCTGCCCCGAGCTGCCGGCGGACAATGCCCTGCTGCTGTCGCTGCGCCTTTCCGGGCAAACCTTGGCAGTCATCGGCCTGGCCGACAAACCGGGCGGGTTCACCGATCTCGACCGCAGGGACATGGAAGCCTTCGCGCCGACCGCCGCCCTGATTGTGCAAAACATCCGCGCCGAACAGGCCCGGATCCAGTCGGCGGAGGAGTTGCGCCAGGCCCAGAAATTCGAGGCGATCGGCCAGCTGGCCGGCGGCGTGGCGCACGATTTCAACAACCTGCTGACCGTGATCAACGGCTACAGCGCCATGTTGATCCGCTCCCTGGCCGAGAATGAGGAAAGCCGCCGCGATGCCGAAGCCATTCTGTCGGCCGGCCAGAAGGCCGCGGCGCTTACCCGGCAATTGCTGGCTTTCAGCCGCCGGCAGGTGCTGCAACCGGTGGTGCTGGATGTGAACCGGATGATCGAGGATTTTCGCAAAATCATGTTGCGCCTGCTGCGGGAGGATATCGAGGTATCCTGGTCCCTTGCCGACGATCTGGGGCGCATCAAAGCCGACCCCGGACAAATCGAACAAATTCTCATCAACCTGGTGGTCAACGCCCGGGACGCCATGCCGAAGGGAGGGCGTCTGTTCATCACCACCGCCAACGCCTGCTTCGATGGGTGTTGCGCCAAGAACGATTCCGGCTTGCTCAGCGGCCGCCGCACGTTGATTTCCGTGCGCGACACCGGCGTCGGCATGGCGACGGCGGTGCGCGAGCGCATCTTCGACCCCTTTTTCACCACCAAGGGAGTGGGCCGGGGCACGGGGCTGGGGCTTTCGACCGTTTATGGGATTGTCCAACAAAGCGGCGGCTGCATCGACGTCGTCAGCGCGCCGGGCGAGGGAGCGGAGTTTCGCATTTACCTGCCGGTCACCGAGCAGGAATTGCCGCTGGAGCCAAAGGAGGCGGCGGCACTGCCGGCGGCAACGGAAACCGTGTTGCTGGTGGAGGACGAGGAGGCGGTGCTGGCGCTGACGGCCAAGATGCTGAACAACCTGGGGTATACGGTAATCGGCGCCGGCAGACCGAAGGAGGCGCTGCATCTTGCGCATGGCAAGGCCATCGACCTGCTCATTACCGACATGATCATGCCGGAGATGAACGGCCCGGATCTGGCCGATGAACTGCGCCGGCGGATGCCGGGCCTGAAGGTTCTTTTCATGTCCGGCTATGGTGAATTCCACCACCGGCCGCCGGCCGCCGGCAAAGCCGAGGCCTTTCTGCAGAAACCGTTTTCATCGGCGGCCCTGGCGCACAAAATAGCCGAGGCCATGGCCCGCCGCCCAGCGGACAACGGGCGGGTGGATGATGGCTGCTAGGCGGCAGAGCTGGCGGCAACCGGCGGCATTCCTCACCAGTCCGAGCGGATCTCCCGCTTCACCAGGTAGCCGCGCAGGGCATTCATCTCCTTGAGGCCCAGGTTGAGAAACTGAATTCCCATCCCCATCGGCAGACGCGGCGCCATCTTCTCCTCACCATTCACCCAGGCCACCTTGCCCCGGCAATTGATCTGGCCGCCGCCAGCCGGCAAATCGAAGGCGATTTGCAGAGTCGTATTTTCCGGCAGCGGCCGGTCGGTCTCCAGGAAGATGCCGCCGGCGCTCAGGTTCACCGCGAAATCGGTCAGGATCTCGCCGCCGAATCCGTAACGGACGCGCATCTGCGCTGCCACCCGAAGGGAGAGGAGATTCTCCGTTTCGAGATGATTACGGGTGATCTCCACCATTTTCTGCCGATCGATCGGTTTCAGCAGCAGCGCGTCACAACCGGCCGCTTCGCACCGCTGCCGCCCCTCATCCTGGTGACTGCCGGTCACCATAATCACCGGCGTCCCCTTAAACCGCGGATCGTTTTTGATCCGCCGGCACAGTTCATCGCCATCCATTCCCGGCATATACAGATCGATGAAAATAATGTCGGGCGACTCCCGGGTGATCAGGTCCAGGGCCTGATGCGCATTGACTGCGGCGAGCACGTCGAGATCCTCGCCGGCGAGAATGTCTTTTTCCAGATCCAGAAGCAACTCGGCATCGTCCACCAACAGCGCTTTTTTTCGGGAAATCGTCATGGCGGCATTTCCGGTCGAATCCGTTTGAGGTTGATATTTTGCTGCGCTAATTGCCGTTGCCGTTTCCATGAAGTTCTCCTTTGAATTTAAAAATCCACGCTGTCATCAAATGGTTTTCGGGGTGGCGAGAAAGGCGCGGATTGCGCCGTCCCCGGTCTCCAGCCAGCCGACGATCTGCCCCCGGTCGTTCATGTCGTTCACCAACACCGCGCCCATCCCGAAATTTTCGAGATCGGTGATTTGCCCGTCGCGCCACAGATAGCTGCGGTATCCCTGGAGGGTCGTCGCCCGAATCAGCACCGTTCCATCCTCGGCGATAGCCACCGCGGTGCAGAAAGTTTCTCCAATCTCCTGCGCCAGATCGACCAGAATGCCGGCGCGCCACAGAAAGGCGTGATACTCGCCGCCGGCGGTTGTTCCCCAACCGACTGCCGCGCCGGACCCGTTGAGATCGCGCACATACAAATCGGAACCGCCGAGAGAGCCGAGGTCGGTGAGCGTTCCGTTCTCCAGCAGCAGGGCGCCGACTCCGCCGTCCCGGATTTCCTGGACAATGATCTGCCCGGCGTCGTTGATCTGGCTGGCGTAGCCGTCGATCTGCGTCGCCAAGCCTTGCAGACGGCCGCCGTCTTCGAGGAAAGCCTCGTTTTTCCCTGCCTTACGATGTCCCACCACCTGCCCGGCATCGTTGATCGCATGGGCCCGGCTGAAGGCGGCGTCCGGCGTCAGCCGCAAAGCGCCGCCAGCGTAAAGAAAGGCCGCCGGATTCGCTCCTTCGAACCAGCCGACCACCTGTCCGGAATCATTGAGATCGGCCGCCTGGGCGTTCGCAACCAGCGGCGTCATCCATCCGGAATCCCAGAAAAACGCATGGACGCCGCCGTCCGCTTCCTGGTAATTGCCGGTTATCTGACCGCCATTGTTTACGGCCACCGCCCAGCTTTCGCTGCCGAGAGCGCCGAGAACAGTGATTTGATAGGGAAGATCTTCGCTGGGCAGGGGATAGGAGGCATAGCGGGCGACGGCAGGGCTCGCACCCTGGCTGAAAGCGGCATCGTCGGAGTTGCCATCATTGCCACCGCCACCGCCGCAACCGCCGATCAGCATCGCCAAACAAAGAAGAAAAAGAGTATCGAGAATTCGTCGCATAAGCACCTCCCCTGCGGTGACCCGCGATCAGTGTCACAAGGCCTGGTGCTCTTCCGTAGTGCAGTTGGGGTGCCAACCCAATTTTTTAATCCAACGCATTGATCTGGCAAGGTTTTTCGATTTTCAAGGAAAACGGGGAAGTGCGCCGGCGCAACCCTGGTTGCGGCCGGCCACGGCTGCGGCGCGGAATTGCCGACAGCCGGCGGGAATGGGCCGGCTGCAACCAGGGTTGCGGGTGCAACCGCAGTGGCGGCGACCACCGGGAATTTTCAGGGGAATCGGGAAATCAGGATGTTTTCTTCAGCCGTTTGCCGAGGGCCTGTCGGCTGATGCCGAGGAGCCGCGCGGCCTGGGTCTGATTGCCGTCGGAGCGGCGCATGGCCTCGGCAACGAGCAGGTCGCCCATTTGCGTCAAATTCGGCAGTGACTGGGGGAAAGGGAAGCTGGCTTCGTCGGCGGAAAAACCCGCCGCCGGGGTCGGAATGGAGAGCGGCTGCTGCCAGCCGGCGGCCTGGAAACTGGTCGCGGAGAGGGCTTTGCCCCGCTCAAGGCTCACCGCGCCGAACACCAGGGCGCGCAGTTCGCGGACGTTGCCGGGAAAAGGGTAGGCGCTCAACTGCAAACCGATTTCCGCCGACAGTTGAGGCGGCGTGCGGCCGATGGCGCTGGCCGCCTCGGCGCAGAAATGGGCGAGAAGCACCGGCAGATCCTCGATCCGCTCGCGCAGCGGCGGAATACGGAGCTTATGCGTCAGCAGGCGATAATACAGATCCTTGCGGAAGACGCCGGCGGCCATTTTTTCTTCGAGGGCGCTATTGGTGGCGCAAACGATGCGCGCCCGGTTCTTGCGCGGGCTGTCGCTCCCCAGGGGCAGATACTCCCCTTCTTGCAGCAAGCGCAGTAACTTGATCTGGGAGCCGGGGGAAAGATCGCCGATTTCGTCGAGAAACAGCACGCCGTCGCCGGCTTTTTCGATCATTCCCGGGCGAGGTTTGTCAGCGCCGGTAAAAGCGCCCCGCACGTGCCCAAACAAAGTGTCGGCAAAAACCGTATCGTCAAGGGCGGCGGCGTTAACCGCCACCCACGGCTGCCCGGGGCGACTGGCCCGGTGCACGGCGCGGGCGATCAGCTCTTTGCCGACGCCGCTTTCGCCGACGATGAGCACCGGCTCGGCGCTGGCGCTGATCGCCTCGATGAAGCGGAAAACGGCCTGCATTCGGCGACTGCGGGTAACGATATGAGCGAAGATTTCCGGCTTCTCCAAATCCTCCCGAAAAAAACGCTCTTTCAATTTGCCGAAGGCTTTCTGCTTGTCATTGAACGCCAGGGCGCGCCGCACCCCGGCCAGCAGGCGCTCGGTTTCGGTGGTCTTGACGAAATAGTCGAAGGCGCCGGCCTTCATGCAGCGCACGGCGGTCTCCAACTGATTCAGCCCGCTGAGGATGATCACCGGCACGTCGGGATGCTCGGCGACGATGCGCGGCAGCAACTCCTCTCCGTTCAGGTGCGGCATGGTCAGATCGAGCAGCACCAGCGCCATCGGCGTGGCGGTCATCAACCCGAGGGCCTCCCGGCTGTCTTCGCACAGCACCAGGTTATTGAAACCGGCGGCGCTGCGCAGGGTGAGGGAGAGGCTGCGCAGAAACGACTTCTCGTCGTCGATGAGCAGAATCGGCCGCTGGGGCGAAAGGAGCTCCTGGATCATGCGAATTCTCCATCGGCCGGGGGCAGGCGGAGCATGGCGACCGTTCCCGCGCCAGGGCTGGAAACAAGATCCAGACAGCCGCCATGCGCCTTGACGATACGATTGGAAACGGAAAGTCCGAGACCGGTCCCACCCTCCTCGCGGCGGGTGGTGAAGAACGGCTCGCGGACACGGCCAAGGTTCTCCGGGGAAATGCCGGTTCCCTGATCCCGAACCTCGACGATACACAGCCGCCGGTCGGCATCGAAGCGGGTGGCCAGGACGATTTCCCGGCTACAGTCCGGCAGCGCCTGACAGGCGTTCATGAGCAGACTGATCATCACCTGTTCCAGCCGGCGAAAGCTCCCCTTCACCTTCGGCAGGCTGGGGGCGTGATCGCTGCGGAAGCGGTCAGTCGCCGCGCGGATGCTGCTGCCCGCCAGGCGCGCCGCCGCCTCGGCCACCTCGCGAAGATCGACCAGTTCGGAAAATCCTTCTTTTTCGCTGCGGAGGAAATCCTTCAGATCTTCGACAATGCGCTTGATCCGGCCGGCGCTTGCCTGACAATCGGCAAGCACCACCGGCAGCTCCCGCCGCATCTCTTCAAAGGGAATGCCAGCCAGGGAGGCGGCCCGCCCCTCCAGCAGCGGCAGCACATCGGCGAAAACGTCCCGGAGAATCGGCAAATTGAGCAGGATCACCGCCGTCGGATTGTTGATCTCGTGCGCCACGCCGGCGGCCATCTCCCCGAGGGCGGCCAGCCGGCTCGCCTGCCGCGCCTCCTCGCGCAGCAGAATTTTTTCGGAGATATCGCTGGCCCATTCGATGAGGCCGACGATCCGGCCCTGGCGGTCCTTGAGCGGAAACACCTTGATGCCCCAGGTGCGTCCGTCCGGAGCGTCGACCGTGCCGTCCTCGGTCCGGCCGTCGGCCAGGGTGCGGACCGCCGGACAGTCATGGCAGCGCTCGTCTCTGCCGCACACCAGGCGATAGCAATGCTCACCGATCAATGCCTCCACCGGTCGACCGAAACGCCCGGCGGCGCCGGGATTGGCCAGGACGATCTCTAAATCGGTGGACAGCAGCAGCAGGGAATCGGGAATGCCATTGAAAATGGTATGCAGTTGATCGGTAATTTTCTGCAGGCTGTCGCTGTGCGCCCGCAGCAAAGCATTCTGCTCGCGGATTTGCGCGGTCTGTTCGTCGGCGCGTTGCTGCAAATGCAAATTCCACTGTTTGAGTTCCTCATTCTGCCGATTGACCGTCGCCACCAGTCGCTGGTTTTCGCGGCGCAGGTTGAAATTTCCCACCGCCTCGCGCAAGGTCAGAATCAGGTGCTGCCCCTCAAAGGGCTTGGTGACATAGAGACTGGCGCCGCCGCGGTTGATCGCCTCGATCGTCGTCTCAAGATCGCCCTGGCCGGAGAGGATGATGCGCACCGCCAGCGGCTGCAGCATTCTTGCCTGTTCGAGAAAGTCGATGCCGTTCATCCCCGGCATCACCAAGTCGGAGACGACGACCCCCACCTCCGGTTCCCGCCGCAGCAGATCCAGACCGGCCTCTCCCGTTTCGGCGCACAGGACCGAAAAGTTTTCCCGCCCCAGCAAGCGATCGATAAGCCTCAGAATCAGCGGATCGTCATCGACGATCAGGATCTTAGCCCCCTCCCCGCCCCTCGCTTCCTGCTGCTTTGCCATCGCCATCCCTTATCCCTCCCCTGCCGCCAAGCGGCCGGCGATCACCGCCTGTCCCAGAGCCAGTCCGCCATCGTTCGGCGGCGCCAGGGAGTGGGTGATAACCTCGAAACCGCTCGCCTGCAGCTCGCGGCTGGCCCGCTCGGTAAGATAACGGTTCTGGAAGACACCGCCGGAAAGGACGACCCTTTCCTGACCGGTTGCCGCGCGCAGCCGCCGGCACACTTCGCCGATCGTCGCCGCCAAGGCATTGTGAAAGCGGGCGCTGATGACCGAAACGCTGGCCCGACAGCGCAGGTCGTCAACCACCGCCCGGATCAGCGGCGCCGGATCGACGACCAGGAGGCCGTCTTTTTCCGTCAACCCCAAAGGATAACTTCCCTCTTCGTCGCCGGCGATGGCCTGTTCGAGTTCAAGCGCCGCCTGCCCTTCGTAACCGACGCGCCCGCGCACCCCGGTCAGCGCCGCCACCGCATCGAACAAGCGGCCGCAGCTGGAGGTCAGGGGGGAGTTGATCCCCTTGGCCATCATCTGCTGCAGGATGCGGCGATCGCGCTCGGCGATCTCGTCGATGAACGGCAGGCGCGGCAAATCCCGCCCGTAAGCGCGCACCAGGGCGCTGAAGGCCATGCGCCACGGTTCCCGGGTGGCGGCGTCCCCGCCAGGCATCGGCAGATAGGCCAGATGCCCGAGACGGCGATAGCCGGCGCACCCGCCGAGGAGAAATTCTCCGCCCCAGGCGTGGCCGTCGGCGCCGTAACCGAAGCCGTCGAAAATCACCCCGAGGGCCTCGTCGGCGATGCCATTCTCCGCCAGACAACTCGCCAGATGGGCGTGATGGTGCTGCACCGCCACCCGGCGCACCTGCGGCAGCTCCAGGGCAAAGCGGGTGGAGAAAAAATGGGGATGCAGGTCGTGGGCGACGATCTGCGGGCGCAGGTCGAGAAGGGACTGCAGATGGTCGACGGCGCAGCGAAACGATTCGAATACCTCATGGTTCTGCAGATCGCCGATATGCTGACCGAGAAAGGCCCGTTCGTCGCGGGTGATGCAGATGGCGTTCTTCAGCTCTGCGCCAAGGGCAAGGACCGACGCCTGGGCGGCGGGAAGAAGGATGCCGCGGGGCACATACCCGCGGGAGCGCCGCAGCAGCAGCGGCCGGCCGGCCATCACCCGGGCGATGGAATCGTCGGTGCGGGTGAAAATGCGCCGGTTGTGGATCAGAAACGCATCGGCCAGGCCGCTCAGGCGCTGGCGCGCTTCAGCGTTCTCGAAGGCGATCGGCTCATCGCTCAAATTGCCGCTGGTCATCACCAGGGCGGTGAAGCAGTCGCGCAGCAACAGGTGGTGCAGCGGCGTATAAGGGAGCATCACGCCGAAATCACGGTTGCGCGGTGCAATGAGCGGGGAAAGGCAATGCCCCGGGCGCTGCCGCAGCAGAACGATCGGCCGCTCCTGACCGCTCAACAGCCGGCGTTCTGTATCATCAAAAAGAGCATAGCTTTCCACCTCGGCCAGACCGGGCGACATCAGGGCGAAGGGCTTTTCATCGCGGGCCTTGCGCCGGCGCAGCTCGGCGACCGCCGCACCGTTTTCGGCATCGACCGCCAGATGGTAGCCGCCCAGACCCTTGACCGCGAGGATCTTGCCCTGCCGCAGCAGATCGACGGCGACCGCCGCCGGATCGGCGACAAGGCATGGATTGCCGGCGCTGTCGAGCAGGCTCAGGCGCGGGCCACATTCCGGGCAGGCATTGGGCTGGGCGTGAAAGCGGCGGTTTTCCGGGTCCTCGTACTCCAACCGGCAGGCGCGGCACAAGGAAAAGTCCGCCATGGTGGTTTTCAACCGGTCATAGGGAATGCCGGTGACGATGGTGTAGCGTGGTCCGCAATTGGTGCAGTTGATAAAAGGATAGCGGTAGCGGCGGTTGCCGGGATCGAAGAGTTCGTCCAGGCAGTCGGGGCAGACCCAGGCGTCGGGGGCGATCTGCGCCTTGTTTTCCGCCTCGCCGGCGCTGGCGCGAATAACGAACCCGCCTTCTCCCTGCGGCGGCAAATCCAGGATATCCAGGCGGGTGATGACGGCCAGAGGCGGCAGCTCCTCGCGCAGACCGCGCCGGAAAAGAGCGAGTTGGCCCTCTTCTCCTTCCGCCTCGATGGTCACCCCGCGGCAGTCGTTGCGCACCCAGCCGGCGATTTCGCACCGGCGAGCGAGTTGAAAGACGAAAGGTCGAAAGCCGACCCCCTGAACAATGCCTTCAATGAGGATTTTCTGGCGCGGCAAACGGTTCTCCCCGAAAAAGGATGCGATGGTGCAACTCTCTTCTACCACTGATGGCGTCGTCCGGGCAATGGCTTGTCCTCGGCGAAATCCCTCCGCCTCGGCAAGCCGCGGATCAGAGCGGAATCGCAGTCTCGTTCCGGCCAACAGCACCTTTCAAAACCGATTTTTTCGTGCTATCCTCCCGCAATTCAAGGGCGGTTCAGGAAGAAACGTGGAAAAAACGTACTTTCCCCGCTGCAATGCTATACTTCGAAGTATTGTCAGGAGAACCGCATGGCGAGGGAATTCAAGGACAAGGTCAGGGAGCAGTTCGGCCGAACCGCCGAGGGCTATGTGCGCAACAGCGGTTTCGCGAAAGGGGCCGATCTGGTGGAGGCGGCGCGACTTTTACAGCCGACGCCGGAGGACACCCTGCTTGATGTGGCTTGCGGCGGCGGCCATACCGCGCTGTTTTTCGCCCCGATGGTGCGCAGCGTGGTCGCGTCCGACCTGACCATGCAGATGTTGAAAAAGGCGCAGGAATACATCAGCGAAGAAGGAAAGGTGGAAAATGTCACCTTTCGCGAGGCCGATGCCGAAGACCTCCCGTTTCCGGCCGGCGCTTTCACCCTGCTGACCTGCCGCATCGCGCCGCACCATTTTCCCGATCTGCCGCGCGCCCTGCGGGAGTTTCACCGGGTATTGCGCCGGGGCGGCCGCATGGTGATCATTGACACGATGCTCGCCGAAGACCCGGAAATCGCCGACTTCTATCACACCATGGAAAAGATGCGCGACCCCACCCATGTGCGGGCCTACACCCAGGCGGAATGGATACGGATGTGCGAAGAAGCCGACTTCATCGTGCACGAGACCAAGAGCTATCCCAAAACGCACGATTTTCAGGAATGGGCCAGACGGGCCGGACTGAGTCGCGAAGGGATTCAGCGCCTCAATCAGTACTTTATCCAGGCCCCGGCCAAGGTGCACGACTATTTTCAAATCGAAACGTTTGCCGGCGAGGTGGAAAGCTATACCGATCAGAAACTGCTGATCTACGCGTCCCGACCGGAAAAGAAATAGCCGGATAGGCCCGGAGCAAAAAACCCCGGCGGGAGCCCGCCGGGGTTTTTTGCTTTTTCATACCGCAAACCTACTTCTCACTCGGCACGCGCGGCCCCGGATAGGTCAGGTTGCTGCCCGGCATGCTCTTTTCCTCCACCGGCACGTCGCCCGGCAGCTCCCGCCAGGGGTGGCTCAGACCGTAAAAATCATACAGGTTGCGGCTGTATTCCTGGTCCGTCATCCCTGCTTCCCGCTGCGGCATCGCCGCCAACTGCTCCCGGCTCATATTCAAAATGACATAATCCCCCTCGTGGGTCGTCGTCAGGGCGTGCAGCGGCACCAAAAAATTGCCATCGGTTTGGAGAGCCTCGTCACCGGAGACCACGGCATAGCCAATGCCCCGGTCGAAATCGAAGGCCAGATCCTGAATCTCGCCGAGTTCCTGCCCGACCCGATCCCGCACCTCCGTGCCGATAAAAGCTTTGGCCGAATGCAAGGTGTCCCCGGTCATCACGGCCGCCTGTCCGGCCCCCATTTCAGCCGCGAAAACCGTTCCAGCCGAAAACAGGGCGAGCAAAAAGGCGGTCATCGCCATCCATGCGGTTTTAGCCATTTTCCGACTCCTTTCTCATTTGCTGCCACGCTCATGAAAGATCGCGCAACAGTATGATTTTGCGTCCTTTTATTCCCTATTCAGCATATCGATTTCTTTGTGGTTGTCCAGTCCCGCCTTTTCAAGCAAAAAAAACCAGCCAGGCCGTTGACGACCTGGCTGGCACAAGATGAGCCAAAAGGAAAATTTTGAACTACGGTTTCGGCACGGTGGTGTAGAAGAGGTTGTCGGCCCGCTGAATCAGCAAGCGCACCATGGTTCCCGATTGGGCCTTGGCGAGCGTCCGGCGAAAGGCTTCGGCGTTGGCGATTTCCTGGCCGTTGACTTCGACGATCAGGTCGCCGGGACGGATCTCCGCCTCATCCGCCGGTCCAGCCGGTTCCACGGCGGTGACCAGAGCGCCCCGGTCCCGCTCCAGTCGGTAATAACGCTGCGCCTCGGCGGTGACGTCGCCCACCGTCAAGCCAAGCGTCTGAGTTGCATCGATGGTCGGCGGCGCACCGGCCTCCGGCTCGTCCAAGCGGGCGACGATTACCGGCAGTTGCAGGCGTTTGCCATTGCGGAAGATTTCAATCGTGGCTTTTTCGCCGACCGGGGTGGCGGCAACGATGCGCGGCAGTTCAGAAACGTTCTGCACCGGTTTGCCGGCAAAGGACAGAATAATGTCGCCGCGCTGAATGCCCGCCTTGGCCGCCGGGGATTTTTCCACCACCTCGGAAACCAGGGCGCCCTGGGTATTCTCCAGGCCGAAGGATTTGGCCAGTTCAGGCGTCATTTCCTGCACCGCCACCCCCAGCCAACCGCGGGTCACCCGCCCCGTCTCGCGCAGTTCGCGCAGGATCAGCTTGGCGGCATTGATCGGGGTGGCGAAACCGATCCCTTGGCCGCTGGCGACAATGGCGGTATTGATCCCCACCACCTTGCCGTCCATATCGAACAGAGGGCCGCCGGAGTTGCCGGGATTGATCGAGGCGTCGGTCTGAATGAAATCGTCGTAGGGACCGGCGCCGATCACCCGCTCCTTGGCGGAAACAATGCCGGCGGTGACCGTCTCCTCCAAGCCGAAGGGATTGCCGATGGCGAGCACCCATTCGCCGACCTGCAATTTATTGCTGTCGCCCAGCTCCGCCACCGGCAAATCGCCGCCGGCATCAACTTTCAGCAGGGCGACATCGAGCTTGGGATCGAGACCTTTGACCTCGGCGACGAATTCGCGGCCGTCCTCCAGGGTGACCTTGACCTCGTCGGCCCCCTCGATGACATGATTGTTGGTGAGAATATAGCCTTCCCGGGAAATGATGAAGCCCGAGCCCAGGGAGCGCTCCTTGCGCGGCGCCCGGGGCGCGCCGCCGAAGAAATGCTCGAAAAAGTCCTCGAAGAATTCGTCCTGGCGCGGATTGCGCGGTCCGGGCATGATCGGGCGCCGCGGTTGAACGTTTTTGGTGGTGCTGATATTGACCACCGCCGGCTTCAGCTGCTTGGCGAGGGTGACGAAATTAGGAAAGTTCTGCGCCGCGGCGGGGGGCGCAAAGAAAAACACCTGCAAAGAGATGAGCAAAGGAGCCAACCACCAACCTACATTTCGCATCTGTACCTCCATTGGAATTGAAAATGAATCCAGACACAATTTAAGCATTGGAATTGACGTTGTCAAAATCGGGCGGGCGCAAATTTTTTCGGGCCTCCTCTTTCTCCAGGCCATACAGCGCCAGCATCCGACTGTTCACGTCGAGGACGCATCCGTCCATGTCGTGCAGGAAAATGGCATCGTAGGCGCTGTCGAAGATCACCCGCAGGGCGGCTTCCGAATCACGCAGACATTTTTGGATCTGTTACTGTTCGTTTGAATTCTTTTCAGAGCAGCCATCGGATGGAATAGTCATGGCACTATGTCCCGGAAGGCAAAAGAACTCAGCCATGTCGGGGGACAGGCATGTTTTCAATCTAGCAGAATAGCGCATGCAAGAATATTAAAATACTCCAGCATGGAATTCGCAACCAACCTTGGTCTTAAAAAGGAAAAGCCAGCACGAGATAGATTTCCTCTTCGCCGGGGTTTTGGTCGTAGATATTGGCATTTGACATATGGGCGATACTTACTCCCAGCCTGGAGAGATTTTTGAATTGATAAGCAACAGAGAGGGATGTACGAAACTGCAAGGTTCCACCAAGATCGGCGCCGTCCCCCCGACTGTAAGCTCCGGCGCTCGTCAGCGGCGTAAACACCCACCGCTTGTAAACGAAATCGGCATACACACCGCCGTAGGCGAAAAGTCCGTCATCCAGATTGGCCAGCAAACCGATCGCCGGACCGAGGAAAAAATATTTTTTGCCAAAACGCACCTCGATCCGGGCGGCGCCGGAGGTGGTGGTGTCATTGTGGCTGTTTGCATCGAAAACGCCGACGCCCAAATCGAGATAATCGGGGCCTTGACCATAAATTTCCCAGTTGCCCACCCGGTACAAGACCTGCGCCGGATCGACCTGCCCCGCCTGGGCCATTCCGCTAAACAGCACGGCGGACGCAAGTATGGCTGCCAGCAAAAATTTCATGCTCCACTCCTGTTGAAGGCCAAGCGTCATGCCTTGCGGCCCCGTGCAACGGCAGCAACGCTTCGCGCGGCTTCGGTCGGAACCAGCGCGGCGATGGCCGCCTGCAGGCCGGCCAATGCGGGACAGTTGGAACATTTACCAGAAAAGGGCACGGTGGCAAGCGGGGTGAGCAAGATGCCATGCCGTCGCGGGTTTCCCCGACGCGAGAGGAGAGGGAGTATTTGCTGCAGATCGACCGCAACCCGGAGCGCCGGCATCTGCTGGATATGGCAGACCAGTCAGCCCAGCGCCTGCAGACCCTGATCGACGAAATCCTCGACTTCTCCCGGATCGAGGTCGCCGAAAACGGTCGCGATGCTTTGGAGAGGTGGGTGGCTGGCGATTTCGACATCGTTCTCATGGACCTGCAAATGCCGGAGGTAAATGGCATCGAAGGGACCCGGGCCATACGCGAGAGGGAGTCCGAGGGGACCCGGCACACCAGGTGCGCGAGGGAACGGGAGCCTGGCGGCGAAAAAATAAAGGGGCTATGCCAGCAGGCATAACCCCTTGTTTTCTTTATGGCGCGCGATAGTGGACTCGAACCACTGACCTTTGGCTCCGGAGGCCAACGCTCTATCCAACTGAGCTAATCGCGCAGAGACTGGACTATATACCGTATCTCGCCCGGCATTGCAACCGTTAACTTTCGCCCGCAGGGCTTGCTCCAGGGCGGTTGACCGCTTGCAACGAGGGCCTTTCTCCCCTACCCGCCAGGGGTTTCCCTCCTACTCATCGGTATTTCTGGAACCGGTCTCCAGATAGGAGCGGTGCAGCACCAGGGCCAAACAGCCGACCAGCAGCAGCAAGCCGATGGCGCCGCCGCCCCAGATTTTGCGTCGGGAGAGTTCGGCCTCCACGTCGGCGACCTGCTGCCGCACTTTTTCCAACTCTTCCTGAATGGCGGTCGTTTTCTGGCGCACCGTCTGAATATCGACGGTGTGGAAGAGGCGATGAAAGCTGTTGCGGGCGGAGAACACCTGCCCTTCCATGCCCTCGGTGGCGATGCCGATGCGGTGCAGACGGCCAAGGTCCGACTGCAATCCGACGATCCGGGCATCGGTTTCTTGCATGGCCGCACGGATGTTCTCGGCCCTGGCATAATCGTGGCAGCGACCGCAGTCCTGCGGATTAATCAGATCGAGGCTCGCCTTGCGCACCGCGTGGTTGCCATGACAGGTGGCGCAATGCGGACCTCCCGCCCCGAGGGCGGCGCCGTGAACGCTGGCGCGGTAATCCTCAAGGACGCCGGGATGGCAACGGCCGCAGAATGCCGGAATTTCGCCTTCCCCGGGGACGCCGAGAAAACCGCTGGCGGGGCTCATCGCTAAAGCGAAATCGGTGGCATCGCCGCCATGGCAGTCATGGCAGGAGATGCCATTCTCGGCATGGATGCTCCCCGGCCACTCTTTCGTCGGCGCGGCGAGTGTCCCATCGAGCCCGGAATGGCATTGGAAACAGACGGTGTTCTGCGCCGCCGCCAACAACGGCAGGAGCAGAATCAGGAGAAGGGCGCAAAAGATGCTCGGATATCTCATGAAAAATGCCCCCAGACGGAAATTCCGACAAAAAGCGCCAATCCCAGGAAAAAGGCGGCGACAAACATCGGCCGACGCGCTGGGCGCCGCTCCGGGCCTGCGTCGAGAAACGGCAGCAGGGCGAGGCCGGTCATGGCCGCCCCCTGGATGGCCAGGCCTAGGAACTCGCTGGGGAAGATCTTCAGCGTCTGATAGGCCCAGAGAAAATACCATTCGGGCTTGATCCCCGGTGGGGTGGAAAAGGGATCGGCGGGAATGAGGGCGGTGGGGGGAATGAACAAACCCGGAGTGAAGAAGACGCCGACCAGCAGCAGCACGAGGAAAAAGGCGATGACCGCCAAATCCTTGCAGACGTAATGCGGAAAGAAAGGGATGCCGCCTGGGTGTTCCTGGTGCTGGAAGGCTGCCGGCGGTTGCGGCGGGGGCGTCGGGCCGAAGGGAGGCTGGGAGATTCCGGCCCGACGCACACAAAACAGGTGCATGGCCAGAACCAGACCCAGGGCGAGGGGCAGTCCCATCACATGCAGGGCGAAAAACCGCCCGAGGGTGGCTTCGCCAACCATCGGCCCGCCCCGCAGCAGCCGCACCAGAGCGTCCCCGATCACCGGCACCGCGCCAGCGGTGTCGGTGGCGACGGTGGTGGCCCAGAAGGAGAGCTGACTCCAGGGCAGAAGGTAACCGGTCAGGCAAAGGGCAAGGGCCAGGTTGAAGACGATGAAACCGGATACCCAGGTCAGCTCCCGCGGCCGCTTGTAGCTGCCCATGAACAGAACCGAAAGCATGTGCAGCAGCAGCGCGAGGACGATGATATTGGCGCCCACCGCATGCAACGAGCGGATCAGCCAGCCGTAGGGGATGTCGTTCATAATCCGCTGGACGCTGGCAAAAGCGGTTTCCGGATTCGGCTGATAGTAGATGAGCAGCAGGATGCCGGTGGCGAACTGGAGGGCGAATAGCGTCAGCAGCACCGCGCCAAGCGTGTACCAGATGTTGATGTTGCGCGGCAGGAGGTAATGGGTAAGATTCTGTTCGAGGATGTCGCGCATCCCCAGTCGCAGATCGAGCCAATCAACAATACGTTTGCCCATATTCATCCGCACCCCCTATCCGATCCGCACCTGGTCGGCGTCGATGACGACCGGCAGGCGATCCAGCGGTTGCGGCGGCGGGCCAGCAACCACCCGCCCCTCGGCCGAGAAGCGACCACCATGGCAGGGGCAGAGGAACTCCCCCTTTTCCGGCAGCCACTGAACGATGCAGCCAAGATGGGTGCAGATGGCGGAAAAGGCGACAAACTCGCCGGGGGTTCGATGCAGCAGAACGGCGGAGCGGCCGCGAAAATTAAAAAAATGCGCCTGCCCCACCGCTACCTGGTTGCGCGGAAAGGCGATATTCTCCGCAGCGTCGGCGCCGGCCCGCGGCGACAGGAAACGCCAGACCGGCCAACCGGCCAGGACGGCGAGCAGGGCGCCGGCGCCGCCGAGTGCACCGGTTAAAAAAAAGCGCCGCCGAGATGGCGCCAGCGGGATCTCCTCCATTTTCCGCCTCCTTGCAGGACAAAAAACATGCCGCAGGTTGCGGCCCGGTTTTAATAAAAGTAGATTATAGCCATTGGCCAAGTTCTTTCAACTCTAATGAGGTGAATATGCCAGCGCCTACCGTCCTCTTTGTTATCGACCCGCCGGAGCGGCTCGATCCGCCCACCGATACCTCCCTGGCCCTGATGCGGGCCGGACTGCGGCGCGCGCAGGAGGTTTTCTACTGCACTCCGGGTCATCTGCGTCTGCTGGAAGGTCGCCCGCGCGCCCGCGTCCGCGCAGTCGAATTCCCCGAGGTGGCTGAACTTTTCTCTCCGGGAAAAACCGTGGATCTCGATTTGCGAACCCTTTCGGTTCTCTTCATGCGCAAAGATCCTCCGGTCGATATCGCCTACCTGCATGCCTGCGCCATTCTCGACCGGCTCCCGGCGACCGTGCTGCAGATCAATCCGGCGCGGGCGTTGCTCCGGCATGGCGAAAAGATCATTCCTCTCTATTTTCCCGGTCTGATGCCCGAATCCATCGTTACGGCATCCGCCGACGATCTGCTTCGGTTTTTGCTCGAGTACGGCAAAATAGTGGTCAAGCCGTTGGAGGATTGCAGCGGGCGCGGCATCTTTGTTTTGCACCGAGACGATCCGGAGGCCGCCGTGCGCCTGGCGCGGGCCACCGAGGAGGGAAGACGCTTCGTGCAGGGACAGCGATTTCTGCCGGAGATTTCCGGGGGGGATAAGCGGGTGTTGCTCCTCGGCGGGGAAATCCTCGGCTGGGCGCGCCGGGTGCCGGCCGAGGGCGACTTTCGCTCGAACATCAATGCCGGCGGTCATTGCGTCCCCTGCGAGTTGACGGATACCGACCGGGAAATCTGCGAACGGCTACGGCCGTGGCTGCGGCAGGAGGAGATTCATCTGGCCGGGGTGGATATCGTTGGCGAAAAAGTCCTGGAAGTCAATATCACCAGCCCTTCCTGCCTGCGGGAAATCAATGCGCTGACCGGCGCCGCCCTTGAGGAGGAAATCCTCGACTACGTCGAGGCGCAACTCGGCAGCCTCTGACTAGCGGGGCGCCGGCGATGCGACCTGCGGCAGCACCGTGCCGCGCAGACGCAGGGTGGCGGCGGACTGTCGCGGATCATTGGTATGGAGATAAATCGTCTTTTCCACCGCGCCGCGAAACCGCCTGGAACTGAACGTCGCCAGCACATTGCCCTGGGCGCCGGGAGGAACTTCGGAGGCCGACAGCAGCGCCGCCGTGCAACCGCAGGAGGTGCGCACGCGGCTGATGAGCAGATTCTCGTTGCCGGTATTGCGAAAAGTGAAGACATGTTCCAGCGATTCCCCCTCGGGAATCTCGCCGAAATCAAAAACCGGATTCTCCACGGTCAATTCCGGCCCCTGAGAAGCAGCCGGCGACGACCAGCCAAGGACGCCGGCGGTCAGGATCGCGATCCAGGTTAAAATCCGCATGACAATCTTCCTTTCGACGACAAAAATCGATTCCGCCGCAGATACTAGCACATTTTTTTCCGCCCCACCATCAGAAGTCATTGTAAAAACCTGAAACAATTGACACAAGATCGCGTCCCTGCTATAGAATACCCTCCCTCATCGCTCTTTTTTTCGCACGGAGTCCCATGCCCGAACCATCCCTGAAACCACTCTTCCCTCGGGCCGAAATCGAGAAGCATGTCCAGCGACTGGCGGCGGAAATCAGCCGCGATTACGTCGGCCGTGAACTCCTCGTTGTCGGCGTCCTGAAGGGATCTTTCCTCTTTTTTGCCGATCTGGTGCGGGCCATCGCCACCCCGGTGGTCATCGATTTCGTTCGACTCGCCAGCTATGGTTCCGACACTCGTTCTTCGGGCATAGTCGAAATGCGTCTGGATCTGGAACTTCCCCTGCAAGGGCGCGATGTTCTGATTGTCGAAGACATAATCGACAGCGGCTACACCCTGGAGAACCTGTACCATCGCCTGCAGCTGCGCCAGCCGCGATCCCTTCGGATCTGCACGTTGATCGACAAACGCGGCGAACGTCAAGTCGATGTCCAGGCCGATTATGTTGGCCTGACCATGGACGAGGGTTTCATCGTCGGGTACGGACTCGACTACGACGAACGTTATCGCAATCTGCCGGATATTTACCTGTTGGAAAACGTCTGAGCAGTCCGAAGGAGATATTAAATGGTAATTCAGTGCCCTGAATGCCAGACCCGGTTCAAGATGGCCGACGAAAAGGCCAAAGCCGGGGTCAAGGTCCGCTGCTCCCGCTGTCGGCATATTTTTCCGGTGCAACCGGAAGCCGCCGAAACAAAAGCGCCACGACCCGCGGCGCCGGCTCCGATGCAAAGTCAACAGGAGACCCCCGGCGCGAGCGCTGCCGTGACCGCGCCGGCAGCCGCGGCAGCGTTGCCAAACACGCCGGCTCCGGTTGCCGCCGGCGCAACCGAGGCCAGCGAACCGTCGACTGCCCCGGCCGCGGACAGCGGCGCCGACGAACTCGACCTCGGCGATTTCGGCATGGATGATTCGAGCGATTTCGGAACCTCCGATTCGGCTGCCGCCGATGCCGCCAACGAATTTGATTTCGAGGACTTCAGTATTGACGACCCGCGGCAAACCGAGGGGGGCGACCCGGTGAAGCCAGGGCAAGGGGTCGATGAACTCGATCAGGGCGATTTCGGCGCAAGCTTTTCGACCAGGACCGAAGACTCCCCGGAGGAGGACGCCCTCGCCACGTCCGAAAACTCCGATGCGCTCAACGAATTCTCCTTTGATGCGGCAGCGGCGGAAAGCGGTTTGGACTTTTCAACACCAGAGCCCGAGTTGAACGATTCGGCCTTCGCCGCCGACGCATCCGCAGCGACCGACCCATCCGATTTCACCTTCGATGAGGAAATTCCCTCCGGCGGCTTGGACATGGACGATCCGTTCGCCATTGACGAGCCGAAGGCGGAAGCGACGGCGGACGACTTTTCTTTCGAATCCGATGCCGAGGAGTTTTCTTTTGAGGATGCGCCGGCCGACGCTTTTGCTGGCCAAGAGGCGGCAGCCGGACCGCAAGAAGCCGACTTCTCCTTCACCGAAGAGGAATCGGCCTGGAGTGCGGGAGGAGGGCCGAACGATGAAATCGACTTCGCGGACGAACAGGATGGGGCGGCGGCCGATTTCGATTTCAGCAACATGAGTTTTGGCGAGGATTCGCCGTCACCGGCCCTGATCGAAACATCAGCGCCACCCGAGGTTCAATCCGATCCGGTCCTTGTTTCGCCGGCGCCGCCGCGCGAGGAAAGGCCGGCGCCATCGCACGACGAACCACCGACGCCATCCGCGCCCGCCGCAAAGCGAAGCAAAAACCCGATCAGCGGCATACTGTCCTTCGTCCTGCTGCTCCTGGTTCTGCTGTGCGCCGCGGCCGGCTACTTCTACCTGCAAGGGGGTTTTCCAGATCTGGCCCCGCTGATCGCCCGCATCTCCGGGGATGCGCCGCCACCTGCCGTCTCCGGCCAAATCCGGCTTGCCGATCTGAACGGCTTCTTTGTCAACAATGAAGAGGCCGGCCAGCTTTTCGTCATCCAGGGCCGAGCGATAAACGAGTTTTCCGAAGCCCGTTCGGCCATTGCGGTCAAGGGTATTCTTTACAATCCGGGGGGAAAACTTCTTCTGCAGCAAACTGTTTTTTCCGGCAATGTTCTTGATGAAAACGCCTTGCACTCTCTTCCTTTCGCGAAAATAGAGGAGAGCATGAACAATCAGTTCGGCGACTCCCTGTCCAACCTGAACATCGCGCCGGGAAAATCGATTCCCTTCACCATCGTATTTCGCAACCTGCCCGCCGATCTCGCCGAGTTCACCGCCGAAGTGACGGATTCCAAACCAGGCGCCGGCTGATCCGGCCGTCGTCGTTAAAAACAAAAGAGAGCCGTCTCCTGGTTAGGAGACGGCTCTCTTTTGTTTTTGGGGCAGGGTCTGCTCCCTGCTCTTACTTTTCTTTCTCTTCCCTTTTTCCCTCTTCCGTTTTTTCCTCTTCCTGGGGGGTGATGTCGATTTCATCATCACCTTGCGCACCCTTGCGGAAGCTACGAATACCCTTGCCCAGTGCGCCACCGATCTCAGGTAATTTTCCCGCCCCGAATACGATGAGGACCAGAACGAGAATAATGATCAGCTCCGTGGAGCCCAGTCCGAACATGAAGACCTCCCGCCGCCATGCACCGTGCGGCCGGCAAGAAGAGCGGGTAAAAAGAGATTACGCCTCGATAGCGGATACCGGGCAGGTTTCGGAGCAGGCGCCGCAATCGATGCAGCTTTCCGCATCGATGACCCGGACATCGCCCTTTTCGCTGATGGCGTCGACGGGACAAACCGGTTCACAAGCGCCGCAATTGATACATTCGTCGTTGATCGTGTAAGCCATAGTAAAATCCTCCTGGTTGGATAAAGTTGCCGCAGCATACACTGTTAAACGACTTCCTGTCCACCCCTTTTGCCCGCGCGAGGCACAAAATCGCTTGCTTTTCCGACAGCGTTCCTATACGCTCTTATAACATTTTTTCCGCCTCCGAGGTCCATCCTGGACCGAACTTCGGGGATTTCTGGCCCCCGGCACGGCAATTAAACCAGGCAGGTCAAAACATTGTTCTGCATATTCCGGGTGCTCGGGGCGGCCGATTTTTCATCAGGAGGATTAAATCTCAATGGACATTCTGGCCCTGAACTGCGGCAGCTCATCGGTAAAATACCAGCTGTTCGACTGGAAGAAAAAAGAGGTTATCGCCAAGGGGATGGTCGAGCGAGTGATGATCGGCGACTCCTTTATCATCCATGAAGTCCCCGGCCGCGAGACCTACCGGGAAGAATATGAGTGCCCCGACCATCAGGTTGCCATTCATCTGATCATCAAAATCCTCACCGACAAGGCACACGGTGTGGTCAATGATATGAGTCAGATATCGGCGGTGGGTCATCGGGTGGTGCATGGCGGCGAAAAATTCATCCGTTCGGTGCTGATCGACGAAACCGTTCTCGACGCCATCAAGGAAGTCCAGCATCTGGCGCCCCTGCACAACCCGCCGAACATCGCCGGGATCGAGGCGGCCCAGGCCAACCTGCCGAATGTGCCGCACGTGGCCATCTTCGACACCGCTTTCCACCAGACCATGCCGCAACACGCTTTCATCTACCCCCTGCCGCACGAGTGGTATAAAAACCACGGCGTCCGGCGCTACGGCTTTCACGGCACCAGCCATCTGTACGTATCGAAGCGGGCGGCGGTGCTGTTGGGCAAGGATCCGAAGGACTGCAACATCGTCACCATGCACATCGGCAACGGTGTCTCCCATTGCGCTATCAAGGGCGGCCGTTCGGTCGATACTTCCATGGGCCTGACCCCCCTGGAAGGAGCGGTCATGGGCACCCGCTGCGGCGATATCGACCCGGCCATCCCCGCTTTCATCATGGAACGCGAAGGCTATACGCCGAAAGAGATCGACTCCATTCTCAACAAGAAATCCGGGGTGCTGGGGATCACCGGCCAGTACACCGACCGCCGCGATGTCATCGAAGGCGCCGAGAAAGGCTGCGAACTCTGCGCTCTGGCGCTGGAGATCGAGGGCTATCGGCTGAAGAAATACATCGGCTCCTATGCCGCCGCCATCGGCGGCATCGACGCCGTCGTCTTCACCGCTGGGGTGGGGGAAATGGGAACGCTGATACGCGAGAAGGCGCTTGAAGGTCTGGAATTCATGGGCATTCTTCTCGACAAGGAGAAGAACCGCGATACCATGACGCGCAAGAAAGAGAGCGTGATCACCCGGCCGGAATCGAGGGTCAAGGTATTTGTCATCCCGACCGACGAGGAGTTGGTCTTCACCGAAGACGTCGTGGCCATCCTCGAAGGAACCTACACCGACCACATGAACTTCAAATATTCCTTCGCCCGGGCGGATTTCCAGCGGAAATAAACGAGGGGGAGGCGTATCCCGCCCGACTCAACGACAACGCGAAAAGGCCGGCGGGAACATCCCGCCGGCCTTTTCGCTTACGCATTACTCGTCATGCATCACTCTCACTCGTCGCCGCTTTTCACCCCTGCGCCTGCACCGCGGTGATTGCCGCCACCGAGATGATGTCTTCCACCGAGCAGCCACGCGACAGGTCGTTCACCGGCTTGGCCAAGCCCTGGATGATGGGGCCGACGGCTTCGGCGCCGGCGAGACGCTCGACCAGCTTGTAGCCGATGTTGCCGGCATCGAGATCCGGGAAGACGAGGGTGTTGGCCTTGCCCGCCACGCTTGAGCCGGGTGCTTTTTTTGCGCCGACATTGGGCAGGAGGGCGGCGTCGGCCTGCAGCTCGCCATCGATCTGCAGTTGGGGATCGAGTCCCTTGGCGATCTCCAGCGCCTGCAGCACCTTGTCGGCGTCCTCATGACTGGCGCTCCCTTTGGTTGAGAAGGAGAGCATGGCGACGCGGGCATCCACCCCGAGAAAGCTCTTGCAGCTGCGAGCGGTGGCAACAGCGATTTCCGCCAGCGCCTGGGCATCGGGGTTGGGATTCACCGCGCAGTCGGCGAAAAGGATGGTGCCGTTCTCGCCGAATTCCGGGGTCTTGGTCACCATGAGGAAAACCGAGGAAACGGTTTTCATCCCCGGAGCGGTGCCGACCACCTGAAAAGCGGCGCGCAGCACGTCGCCGGTGGTATTGCCGGCCCCGGCCACGGCGCCGCCCGCATCCCCCTGCCGCACCATCATCGATCCGTAATACAGATTGTCCTCCCCGGTCAGCAGCTCTCTCGCTTGTTCCCGGGAAAGTCCCTTTTTCTTGCGGAGTTCGACCAGTTCATCGATGTAGGACTCCAGCTTCGGCGAAGCCTTTGGATCGAGCAGCTCCACTCCGTCCAGCGAAGCGCCAAGTTCCTTCGCCTTCGCCTGCAAAACACCCGGATCGCCGAGAATCACCACATTGGCCAATCCATCTTTGACGATCCGACCGGCCGCCTGCACCATGCGGTCGTCGTAGCCTTCGGGGAGAACCACCGTCTGCCGGCTGGCGCGGGCCTTTGCCTTGATCTGGTCAACTAAATGCATCGCAATGACTCCTTCAAAACAGGGTTAGTTTCGACGATAATGCACCGCGTCGCTGGCGTCGACGGCGGCGATAAGCGTTAAAATAATCTGCCGAATATACCCGATGGTCCACAGAGGGTCAACCCTCTTTTGCCCCCAACGCATGGCCTTCGATGCGGGAATACAACGGCATTTTAGGCTTTTTCCGGGCATTTCCGGCAGCGGATTATGTATAATGATCGGCTGATGCCCAGGATCTCTCATCGGCAAAGGATATGGAACTGAAAAGCCGGCCAGACGTTCTCCTGCTCGCCTTCATCACCGTCTCGCTGTTGCTGCATCTGCTGCTGTTTTTTCTGCTGCCGCACCGCGACCTCTTTCCCGTAGCCGTTTCCCCCGAGCCGGTCATTGTCGAAATGCGCCCGCCGCAACCCCTCCGGCAGGGGCCGAGGGAACTCGATCTGCCCATCCGCCCGGAATTGGAAAAGCCGCGGGAAAAACCCGCCAAACGTCTCGGCCCAGCCGATCAGGTGGTGCGGAAAGAAACCGCGCCGAAGGGCAGCGCGGCCGAAGACATGCGCCCCGATGCGCCCGTTCCCCCGACCCCCGCCCGCCGCCCGGCGCAAACGGCCGTGCCAAAAACCGTCCTAAAACCCAGAACCCCGGCGCCGGCGCCGGTGCCCGAGCGCCCGGCGGAGAATGCGCCATCCCCCCGGTCGGAGGTCGCCGAGACCGCGCCTTCACCGGCGCCGCCGACGACCCAGGTTCCGGATCTCAATTCGCTGCTGAAATTGCCGCAGACCACCGTCGCTCGCCTGGAAAAGGAGTGGCGGCAGAAATATCGTGGTGATGCCGCGCAAGGGGACACGGTCTGGCTCGACACGGAAAAGGATATCCTGATTTCGTTTTTCCGGCGCTTCCGCAGCAATATATATTCAGTCTGGAACTATCCGACCCGCGCCAAGGAGCGCGGCGAGGAGGGGACCTGCCTGTTGAAGGTGACGGTGAATCGGGACGGCACCTTGCAGAAGGTGCGGGTGATGGAAAGTTCCGGCTATCAAATTCTGGACGACGAGGCGGTTGAAGCGGTGCAAAAAGGGTCCCCCTTCGGCCCTCTCCACAGTGCCTACAAAGGGGAGACGCTGAATATCTTCGTGTTCTTTCAGTACAATTTATCGCGGGTCAACTTTCGCCGGCCGGGAAATATTTATTAGGAAAATGGCCCCGAATAAGGGCCATGCCATGGTTCTCACTCTTCCCAGCGCAGCTTTGGCGCGCGCGCCGCAGCCGTTTCGTCCAGACGGCGGATGCGTGTGCAATGCGGCGCCTCGTGCAGCAGAGCGGGATTTTCCGTCGCCTCCCTGGCGATTGCCAGCATGGCGTCGCAGAATTCGTCGATAACCTCCTTGCTTTCGGTTTCCGTCGGCTCGATCATCATCGCCCCCTTGACCACCAGCGGAAAATAGATGGTCGGCGGGTGGTAGCCGTGATCGATGAGCCGCTTGGCCACATCCAGGGTGTGGCAGTCGCCGCCAAGGTCGCGATCGGAGAAGACCACCTCGTGCAGGGAGCGCCGCCGATGCGGCAGGTGGTAGGTCCCTTCGAGGCGGGCGCGGACATAGTTGGCGTTGAGCACCGCCATCTCGCTCGCCTGCCGCAGCCCTTCCGCCCCGAGGCTGCGGATGTAGGCCCAGGCGCGGATCATAATGCCGAAATGACCGGCAAAGGCTTTGACCCGGCCGATGGACTGCGGCCGGTCATGATCGAGACGGTAGCCCTCCCCTGCCCGGACCACCACCGGCGTCGGCAGGCAGGGCGCCAACTCGGCGCTGACTCCCACCGGTCCCGAACCGGGACCGCCGCCGCCGTGCGGGGTGGAAAAGGTCTTGTGCAGGTTGAAATGCATGACATCGATCCCCATGTCGCCGGGGCGGGCGATGCCGAGCAGGGCGTTGAGGTTGGCGCCGTCGCAGTAAACCAGTCCCCCCTGGGCGTGAACGATGTCGCAAATCTCGCGGACTTCCGGCTCGAACAGTCCCAGGGTGTTGGGGTTGGTGATCATCAGCGCCGCCACCTCGTCGTTCATCAGCTCCCGGACCCGGTCGGCCCGGAGAATGCCGTCGGAGGCGACCGGCGCCACGTCGTAGCCGCAGAGGGCGGCGGTGGCCGGATTGGTGCCGTGGGCGGTGTCGGGGATCAGCACCTTGCGCCGGGGATTGCCCTGCGCCTCGTGCCAGGCGCGGATCATCAGCATGCCGGTCAATTCGCCGTGAGCGCCGGCGGCAGGCTGCAGGGTGACGGCCGGAAAGCCGGAAATCTCCGCCAGCGCCTCCTGTAAACCGTGCATCAGCGCCAGCGCGCCTTGCGCCAGGTCTTCCGGCGTCGCCGGATGAACGGCGGCGAAGCCGGCCATGCGGGCCGCCGCCTCATTGACTTTCGGGTTGTACTTCATGGTGCAGCTGCCGAGGGGATAGAAGCCGGAATCAACCCCGTAATTCCAGGTGGAAAGGCGGGTGAAGTGGCGCACCACATCGACCTCGGAGAGTTCGGGGAAACCGGCGATTTCCGCGCGCACCAGGTCGGCCGGCAGTTCCGCTTCGGGGACATCGCAGGCGGGCAGACTGTATCCCGTGCGGCCGGGGTCGGAATGCTCGAAGAGCAGCTTTTCGTTGAGGATCAGTCCCTGGGCGCCGACTCTCATGCTTTTCTCCCACCCAAGGCCGCCGCCAGAACATCGATTTCCTCGCGGGTGTTCTGCTCGGTGACGCAAACGAGAAAACGCTTCGGCATCTCCTCGAACCAGCGTTCCAGCGCGATGCCGCCAAGGATCCCCTGCCTCGCCAGCCGCGCCAGAAGCGCAACGGCCTCTTCCGGCGCCTCGACGACGAACTCGTTGAACACCGGCCCGGCGAAGGGAAGGGAAAAACCTTTCAAATCCCCGATCTTCTCCCGGGCGTAGGCCGCCTTGGACAGATTCAGACGCGCCACCTCCCGCATCCCCTTCTTGCCCAGCAGGGACAGATAAACAGTCGCCATCAGGGCGCACAGTCCCTGGTTGGAACAGATGTTCGAGGTCGCCTTTTCGCGGCGGATATGCTGCTCGCGGGTGGCAAGGGTGAGAACGAAGCCGCGCCGCCCCTCCAGATCGACGGTCTGGCCGACCAGCCGGCCGGGCATGGAGCGCACGTCCTTTAGCCGGGCGGCGAAAAAACCGAGGTAGGGACCGCCGTAGGAAAGGGGAATGCCGAAACTCTGCCCCTCGCCGACGACGATGTCCGCCCCCAGTTCGCCGGGGGACTTCAGCAGGCCCAGCGCCATCGGCTCCTGCACCACCGCGACCATGCGTGCGCCGGCGGTCTGCGCCGCTTTGGCCAGGGCGGCCAGGTCCTCGATGATTCCGAAAAAATTCGGATATCCGGCCACCACTGCCGCCGTGCCGCCGTCCAGTTCGCGCGCCAGCGCTTCAAGGTCGGTGCGTCCCGTCGCGTCGCAGGGGAGCTCCACCAACTCGACATTGAGATAGCGACAGTAGGTTTCCACCGTCTGCCGGTATTCCGGATGCACCCCCCGCGACAGCAGGACCTGGCGGCGACGGGTGGCGCGCACCGCCATCAGCACCGCCTCGGCGCAGGCCGAAGCGCCGTCGTACATCGAGGCGTTCGCCACCTCCATGCCGGTGAGCTGACAGATCAAGGTCTGGTATTCGAAGATGGCTTGCAGGGTTCCCTGACTGATCTCCGGCTGATAGGGGGTGTAGGCGGTGTAGAATTCACTGCGGCCGATGAGCTGATCGACGACTGCCGGAATGAAGTGATTGTAGGCGCCGCCGCCGAGGAAGCTGACATGGTTCTCGGCGGTGGCGTTTTTCGCCGCCAGGCGGGCGAACTCCCGCAGCAGTTCCGGCTCCGACAGCGGCCGGGGAAGCGCGAGAGGTCGTTGCAGGCGCAGTTCGGCGGGAATCTCCTCGAACAGCCGCTCCAGCGACTCGATCCCGATCGCGGCCAACATCTGCCGGACATCTTCTTCCGTATGGGGGATATAGCGCATAAAGGCTCCCCGAACCAGCTGGCGGTTATCAGCTGTTTTATTCTTCGCTTTCGACGAATTCCTCGTATTCGTCGGCATCCATCAGGGCATCGAGAACCGTTGGATCGTCCACCTTGATTTTGATCATCCAGCCGTCCTCGTAGGGGGAGGTGTTGATCGTCTCCGGAGCGTCCGGCAAGTCCTCGTTGATTTCCACCACTTCGCCGGAGACCGGCGCATAAACGTCGGAAACCGCCTTGACCGATTCGACCACACCGAAGGGCTTTCCCGCCTCGACCATCGTTCCCACCTGCGGCAGTTCGACGAATACGACATCGCCAAGGGCCTCTTGAGCGAAATCGGTGACGCCGATGGTGACGATGTCCCCCGCCACCAGTGTCCACTCATGCTCCTCGGTGTACCTCATCTCCTCGGGAAATTCCATCTCTCCTCCTTTTTTCGATGACGATGCTGGCCAAAAAATGCGATTTACTTTTTCACAAACGGGGGTTTCACCACCCGCGCCTCGACCCGGCGGTTGCGGATAGCTATTTTCAGCGGGTGACCGAGGGCGGCATGCTCCGGCCGCACCAAAGCCAGACCGATACCGATGCGCAAGGAAGGGCTCATTGTCCCGCTGGTCACCGCGCCGACAGCTTCCGCACCGGAAATAACCGGATAGCCGGCCCGGGGCACTCCCGGTTCGACCATGACGAATGCCACCTGTTGGCGACCAAGTCCCGCCGCCTTCTGCCGCAACAGGGCCTCACGGCCAATGAAGGACGGCTTCTCCAGCTTGGCGACCCAACCGAGACCGGCCTCCAGGGGGGAGATTTGCGGGGAGAGTTCGTGCCCGTAGAGGGCATATTTCATCTCCAGGCGCAGGGTGTCGCGGGCGCCCAGCCCCACCGGTTGCAGGCCGTCGGGGGCGCCGACCGCCAGCAGCGCGGTCCAGATCTTTTCCGCCGCTTCCGGGGCGAAGTACAGCTCGAACCCGTCTTCGCCGGTGTAGCCGGTGCGCGAAATAATCGCCGGCGCCTCGGCCACCCGCCCCTCGTGGAAGCGGTAATACGCGATGCGGTTCAGGTCGGCGTCGGTCAGCCGGCCGAGGATGGCGGAAGCCGCCGGTCCCTGCAGGGCAATCTGGGCGAATTCGTCGCTGCGGTTGCGCAGGTGAACCTGCGGAAACAAGCCCTCCTCTAAAACCTGCTCCATCCAGGCAAAGTCCTTGTCGACATTGGCGGCGTTGACGCAGAAAAGGTAATGCTCGGGGGAAAAGCGGTAGAGGGTGACATCGTCCACCGTGCCGCCGTGCGGATAGCAGAAGGCGCTGTACTGCACCTGGCCGTTGCCCAGGCGCGAGGCGTCGTTGATCGTCAGCTCCTGGATGTAGGCGAGGGCGTCCTTGCCCCGGATCTCGATTTCCCCCATGTGGGAAATATCGAACAACCCTGCGGCGTTGCGGGTGGCCAGATGCTCTTCGATAATGCCGCGATACTGCACCGGCATCTCCCAGCCGCCAAAATCGACCAACCGGGCGCCCAGCTCTTTGTGCAGACGATTCAGAGGAGTTTTCTTCAGCATGAATCCCCCCGCGCAAGTGGTCATCGGTTGGCATTATCTATATCAACTTTTTTCACGCACCGCGGGGGTTATCCGTCGGCGGCGATAATTTCCGAAATTTTTTCTTCCTGCCCCAGAGTCATCAGATGCACCCCCTGGCAGAGCGCCCGGGCGTGGGCGACCATTTCCCGGGCAATCGCCTGCCCCTCCCGCAGTGGATCGGCGGCATCTTCCAAGCGCCCGATCACGCTCTCGGGCACCCGCACTCCGGGGATATTGGCATGGAGAAAGCGGGCCATCCGGGCGCTTTTCAGCAGCAGCACCCCCAGGATGACCGGCACCCCCAGCGGCCGGGCGGCGGCCATGAAACGCGCCAGTTTGTCGGCATCGAAAACCGCCTGCGTTTGAAAAAATTGCGCTCCGGCCTGCACCTTTTTACCGAACTTCTGAAACATCAGCTCGAAGGGCTCGGCCTCGGGAGTCACCGCCGCTCCGGCGAAAAAATGTGGCACAGCGGTCAACGGCCGACCCGCCAGATCGTGCCCGCCCCGCAAGCGATCGACCGCTTGCAGCAATTGCACCGAATCGAGATCGAACACCGCCCTGGCCTGCGGATGATCGCCGAAGCGGGCGTGGTCGCCGGAGAGAAGGAGCAGATTTTCCACCCCGAGGGCCGCCGCCCCCAGCAGATCCGATTGCAGGGCCATGCGGTTGCGGTCGCGGCAGGTCAGTTGCAGAATCGGCTCCACCCCTTGGCGCGCCAGCAAAGCGGCCACCGCCAGCGGCGTCATCCGCATATTGGCGCCTTGATTATCGGTCACATTGACGGCCGTGACCGATGGCGGCATCGCCGCTCCCTTCGCCAGCGCGTCGCCGGGGTTGGCCCCCTTGGGCGGCGCCACCTCGGCGGTAATGACGAATTCGCCGGCGGCAAGAGCTTCGGACAGTCGCGACATGGGAAACCTCGGCTATGCTTTCAAAAATTCCGGCTGACAGCTGATCCGCTAGATCTTATGCCGCCCCGGCTTGCGCAGCTTGCCCCAGTTCTTCGCCGGCACGATGCGGGCGAAAACGCCCGGGCGCTGCTGCCGCTTGAGTCGTTCGTAGATGAGATGCCAGGCGCAGTCGATGTCCCGATCCGCCTCGCAGCGTCCGTCTTCCATGCCGCCGCAGGGCCCGTTGAGCAGGCCCTTGGCGCAGGTGGTCACCGGACAGATGCCGGCGGTCTCATTGAGGATGCATTCCCCGCACAGCGAGCATTTTTCCTCGAACTGACCGAAGCGTCGGATATTGCCGAGAAAGAGAGAGTTGAGGGCGCCGATCACCCGTTTTTCGGAACCGGCGGAGATGGACTGAATGCCGGCGCCGCAGGCGAGTACCAGCAGGGCGTCGGCCTCTTCCACTTGAGTGCGGTGCGCCCGAAGGTCGCGAGCGGCACGCATGATATGGCAGGCTTCATCGATGATCATGCTGCCGGCGATCTCTTTACCGATCGACTGCAGCCATTCTTGCATGCGGAAAACCTCCTCCTCCCCCCCTGCTTTGCAGGCGGTGGCGCAGGCGGCGCAACCGATAAGAAACAGCCGGCCCTTGCCTTCAAGGGCCGGCAGCAGTTCCTCTTTCGGTTTTTGTTCGCTGATGATCATGGCGGATCAGGCAAACCGTCAGGTCAAAGAGAGATTTTCCGGCAGCTTCGCGCTTGTTATAACGGCTTTCTTCAGGATTTCTTCGCCGCGGCCCGGCGCTTGGCGCTCTCGACGGTGTTGTACAACAGCATGGTGATGGTCATCGGGCCGACGCCGCCGGGCACCGGGGTGATGGCGCTGGCGCGCTGCCGGGCCGCTTCGAATTCGACATCGCCGACCAGCTTCTTTTCTCCGACCCGGTTCACCCCGACATCGATGACCACCGCGCCTTCTTTGATCCACTCCCCCTTGACCATCTCCGGCTGGCCGACGGCGGCGATGAGCACATCCGCCCGCCGCACCTGCTCGGCCAGGTTCCGGGTGCGCGAGTGGCAGATGGTGACCGTGGCGTGCCGGGCCAAACACATCAGAGCCACCGGCTTGCCGACGATGTTGGAGCGGCCGACGACCACCACCTCCTTGCCGGTCAAGTCGACGCCGGTGGCCTCCAGCATCTTCATCACCCCGTACGGGGTGCAGGATTGAAAGAGGGGGTTGCCGGTGACCAGGCGGCCGACGTTATAGGGGTGAAAACCGTCCACGTCCTTGGCCGGCGAAATCGCCTCCAACACCTTGCCCTCGTCGATCTGCTTCGGCAGTGGGAGCTGCACCAAAATGCCGTCGATGCGCGAATCCCGATTAAGTTCATCGACCAGCGCCAGCAATTGCGCCTCGCTCGTTTCCGCCGGCAGTTTGTGCTCGTCGGAAAAAATTCCCGCCGCAGCGCACGCTTTTTCTTTCATCGAGACATACACCCGGCTCGCCGGATCGTCGCCGACCAGGACCACGGCCAGACCCGGCTGGGTGCCGCCGGCCTTCAGGTTCACCACATCCGCCGCAATCGTCTGCCGCAGATCGGCAGCAATCGCTTTACCATCGATAATTTTGCCCACGCTAACCACCTCCATAAAATGAAGAAACAACTATACGAAAGGGGATAATGATTGTAAAGGAGAAGAAGCGGTATACGGGGAATCGGCGGGCGCCGCAGCGCACCGCCGGAACCGGGCGCGGTGTGTGGAAATAACCATCGATTTCGAGAGGATTCACGGCGTGGAGGACGGGGGTTTTTGCGCCGGATTTTTAGTTTTCCACCGTCTCCGGTTCCTTGCGCGGCTCGGCCGGATTCAGGCTGGCCAGGGGCAGCCCGGTCAGTTGCGCCAGGCGGGCCAGGCGGTCCTTCCCTGGCAGGCGGCCGATGCTTTCCGCCTCCCGGTAGAAGGCATCCATGTCCCCCTGATGCTGCCGCAGCAGTTGCCGGAAGGCGGGGACATGGGTGTGATAGGTGCTGACCGAGGCCATCTTGGCGTTGTTCAGTTCGGCAAACCAGCGATCATACCCCCGATAACCGCCCCACGATGCCTTCAACTCGCCATGGGCGCGGCGCATTTCCGCCAAAAGCGCGGCTTTTTCCCGTCGCTTCGTGTCGATGTCGAGTGGCTGGACATAAAGGGTGCGCAGGCGTTCCTGGAAATCGAGCACCAGATGGGTGAATTCCTCGCCGCGCTCCTTTCCCTGAAAGTACGCCTCGATGCGCTCGGTTTCGCCGGTCGCGCCCAACCATCGGGAAACCCCTTCCAATTCAACCGCCTTGGCGAAGGACTCGTTGAACTGGGAATCGTTTTTCACATAGATTTTCTGATGCGCCAGTTCGTGGAAGATCAGACCGGCCAATTCCTCCTCGGGGCGGTTGAGAAAAGTATTCAGGACGGGATCGTCGAACCAGCCAAGAGTGGAGTAGGCGCTGACCCCGTACAGGTAGACATCGTCGCCCTGGCGTTGCAGCGTTTCGGCGAAAGCTGTCGCCTCCTCCGGAGAAAAAAAGCCGCGGTAAGTGACGCAGCCGGCCACCGGAAAACACCATTGCCGTGGCTTGAGGTCGAATTCGGGGGTGGCGACGACGTTCCACACCACATAGGGCCGTTTGAGATCGACATAGGAGCGATAACTGCCGTTGTCCGGCAATCGCAGTTCCCGGCTGGCGAAGTCGCGGATGCGCAACACCTCCTCCAGCCGCATCCGGACATCCGGGGAGATATCCGATTCCTTGATGAGGGAGGCGATGGGGCGCCGCTTGGCCAGGATGCTGACCTGCCCTTGCGTGCAACGGGCGTAATAGCCGAGATTTCCGCAGGAGAGGAGGGTCATGAGGACTGTGGCGCCGAGAAACAGCCTCAGCAGGGCGCTTCGTTTCTTTCGTTGCGAAATCATGCCGTTGCCGATGTCCAAAAGATGGGTGCGCCGGCCGCCCTGTTGCCGGAAGGTGAAAAATCCCCGAGCCATACCGGCCCGGGGATTGCTGGGTCACTCGTTGGCTGCCGCCTTGGGGCATCCGGCGCAACCGCCGCCGCTGTCGGCCGAGGGGCAGGCCGCGGGCTTATTGGCCTTGGTTGTGTAGCCCTGCTGGTACCAGCCGTCTCCCTTGAGGGAAAAAGCGGTCTGTGAAATCAACTTCTTCACCGCCCCGCCGCAGGCGCGACAGGCGTCCAGAGGGGGATCGGAAAACTTCTGCATCGCTTCGAAAACAAGGTGACATTTTTCGCATTGGTATTCGTACACGGGCATCGCTGCTAACCTCCAAAAAAATCAAATATGCCGCCAATTTAATGGCTTGCCCTACAATTGTCAATCCCCCCGGCGGCAACTGTTTTTTTTGTTTGCCCTCGGCGGCGATAAAACCTAAATTAGCGAGCGAATCTCTTGCCGAGGATTATCCAAGTGAAGATATCCGCCCGAGAAGGAAACTATGCGTCCCCGGAACGCTGGGTGGCGCCCTGGCGCCGGGCCTGTCCCTCCGTCTTCTTCTATCCCGCGATGTTCGGAATCGTCTGGCGGTCGAGCCGGATGGCCCGCCTGGGGCGGTACGACGACCGGGAATGGGCGGCGAGCAGCGCCGAAATCGTTGCCGCGCTGGAAACCGTCGGTGCGCGCTTCTGCATCGAGGGGGTGGAAAATCTCGCTTCCCTGCCCGGCCCCTGCGTCTTTCTCGGCAACCACATGAGCACCCTGGAAACCTTTGTCCTGCCCTCGCTGGTGACCCAGCACAAACCGGTGACCTTCGTGGTCAAGAAAAGCCTCCTCGAATACCCGATTTTCCGGCACGTCATGGTGTCGCGCAACCCGGTGGTAGTGGAAAGAAGCAATCCCCGGGAGGACTTCAAAACGGTCATGGAGGAAGGTCTGAAGCGGCTGGAGGCGGGGATCTCGATCATCGTTTTCCCGCAGACCACCCGCACCCCCGCTTTCGATCCCGCTCACTTCAACAGCATCGGCACGAAACTCGCCAAGCGGGCCGGAGTGCCGGTGATACCCGTCGCTCTGAAGACGGATGCCTGGAGCAACGGCCGATTCATCAAGGATTTCGGCCCCATCAAGCCGTCTAGAAAAATCCATTTCGCTTTTGGCGAGCCCCTGACGGTGACCGGCGCCGGCCAGGAGGCGCAGGCGGCGGTGGTCCGTTTCATCCAGGGGAAGCTGGCGGAGTGGCGATAGGGTTTTGCTTCGGGACTGGGACTGAAAGAGGATGCAGGGAAAACCGCCAAGCCCGATGAGACCTTGGCGGTTTTTTTTGACAGCGCAGCAAACCGGGTATTTGGGTTTGCGAACGAGAAATGAAGATCAGACGCTTTTGGCTGCTAAGATACATCCGAAGCTCAGTCCTGATCGATCGATTTTTCCAGTACATCACAGCGCAGGCTAATGGGCCGCTGCAGACATCCTTAAAAACTGTCAGTTTGCAGTTTGTGGTTTATTAACATCGAATATAAAACCATTCAAGCGGCCACCGTCTACGTAGTCCCACCCTTCCCTGCGCGCATAATCCACTTCATAGATGAAAAGCTTGTTTCGCACATTTGCCTCACGCCGTACCATTTCTCCATACCCATCGAAACCAACCACAACAAAGTAGTCCTTTAACGTAAAATCGAAG
>Ga0172382_10001850_pt1 | contig 36666 bp, 35 predicted proteins | sample Leawel138RmetaG_FD_122245 | JGI IMG/M metagenome (GOLD analysis project Ga0172382, IMG submission 122245) | Leachate microbial communities from a municipal landfill in Southern Ontario, Canada - Leachate well 138R metaG | ecosystem: Engineered > Solid waste > Landfill > Unclassified | place... | reverse complement strand
GCCAACTCGGTGACGTGGGCCTTCAGCTGTTCCAGGTCTTTCTCGTTCATCGTGCTGCTCATGATATCCTCCTGTCTAGGGTACGGAGGCACAAGCAGTTACACAATTTGATTTACAGTCTCCGTTTTGAGCGAGCAACGCAGGGAACCGCGATAGCGGCGAGACATCGGGGCCGACTTTCTTTGGTTACTTTCTTTGGCGGGACAAAGAAAGTGACCCGCGCGCGGGGCGGCTCCCCGCACCAAAATCAATCCGCGCGATAGCGCACTCCTTCCCGGAGTAGGAGGTCGGAACCCCCGCCCAAACCAGCGCGCGCAGCGCACAACAAGGAGCGCCTGTGACTCAATAGTCACATAGCCGGGTTAGGCAACGTATCGCGGCAGAGCCGCTCCTACAATTCAGGTTAACAACCCCTGCCGCGCAAAAACTTCCAGCAACCGCTGCACATTGGCCGCGACCGTCGCCGCCATCTTCTTCGTATCCTGCTTCTTGCCGTCCCCTTCCACCAGCACCTCTCCCCGCTCCATCGCACCGACCATCTCCTGTACCAGCTCCTCCACCGTGCGCGTGCCGTCGAGCAGGCGGGCGAGGTGGGATGAGAAGGCGTCCAGCTGCACGGTGGTGTGGCGTACGGTGGCGAGGTGGCCGAGGTTCATCGCGGCCTGGGCCTGGGCGAGGGCGTGCAGGCACGGGCATGCGCCGATCTGCCTGTCGAAGTGCTGCGGCCGCGGGCTGATGCGGATGGCCTGGTGGGCGTAGAGGCTGAACAGTTCGCCGAACAGGTGTTCGACCTGATCGGCGTGCTGGCGGCCGCCGTTGCTGGTGGCGATTTGATGGGCGGCGCCGACCAGTTCGGCGAAGGGCACGGCGTCGGGATGTACCGCGGCGAGGTGCAGCAGGGCGGCCTTGGTGAGCGGGTGGCTGACGTCGTAGTCGTGGTTGTCGGCGGAGGTGAACTTCTGTTCACGCGGGCGGCTCAGTTCCACCTTCTTGGGTGCTGTCAGTTGTGCACTGAAGGCGAAGTTCTCGAACTGCTCCAGCGCCAGGTCGCGGCTGACCGTGCACTCCTTGCGGCAGAGCAGGGAGCGGCGGAAGTTGCGGTTGCGCACGAAGTCCATGTACTGCTCCAGCTCTTGCATGTCGGCGACATGGTCCAGCGCCTGCTCGGCGGCCTCGCCCAGGGTGGAGGGGAAGGCGGTGCCCAGTTCCACGTCGCACAGATACTGCAGGCCATGACGCTCGGCGTCGGCGGCGAACTGGCTGAACAGGAAGGGCTGGTTAATCTCTTCCATGTACTCGTGATAGATGTAGCTGGGGTGCGCCTTGCGCACGGCGGCGATCTCGCTGCGCAGGTATTTGGCGCTCAAGGCGTCGAGGCCCTTGGTGGCGCTGTCCATCAGGTCGAACAGTTCATAGGCCTTGGCCAGACGTTCGCGCGGTGTTTTCGCATCGCGCGCGTGGTACAGCAGCATGTCGCGCAGCATGCCGCGCATGCGCCAGCCGGGCAGGGTGTTGTAGCTGATGTAGGCGATGCCGTTGTCGCTGAGGAGGTCGCGGCACAGGGCCAGCATCTTCTCGCGCACGAAGTCCGGTACCCAGGAATACACGCCGTGGGCGACGATGTAGTCGAACTGTCCCAACTCCGCGCTCAGTTCCATGATGTCGCCCTGGCGCACCTCGATGTTGGTGAGGCCGAGCTTGCCGATCAGTTCCTGCGCCACCGCCACCTGGCCGGCGGAGAGTTCGATGCCGACAATCCGGGCGTCGGGCAGGTGGAAGGCCAGCGGGATGATGTTGCCGCCAGTGGCACAGCCCAGTTCCAGGATGCGCGCGGTTTCCGGCGCCGGTGTGGCCAGACCGAACAGGCGGCCGAGCACGCACAGGTGATCGGGGTGGGTCTCGGCGAAGGGTGTGCTGTCGTAGGGGATGTCGTCGTAGCTGTCGGCAGTCATGTCTGTTTCCTTAGCATCAGAAAATCCGGCGCAAAGAGCGCAAGGGAGTGATTGCCGGATGCACCGCTGTGGCGCGGAGGCGGCGATGATGAATAGCCATTTATATCTTTGCGGCCCTTTGCGTTTAAGTCTTTTGACTGATCAATCTTTAATCCAGCGGATCTCGCGCGCGGTCTGTTCGCCCACCATCACGCCGAGCAGATGGCGCGGGATCTCGGCCTTGTCGGGCGAGAGCGGTATGCGGCCGCCCATGATCTCGGCGAACTGCTGCGGGTGCAGCGGCTCCTTGTCCGGCTCGGCATAGCCGTCGGGATGGCTGGGCTGGTTGTTGGCAAGGTCGTATTTATCCGTGGCACCGAACAGGTGCAGCAGCTCGTGGGCAATGATGACGTTGTTCTGCTCGGCCTGGCGCTCGCTGGCGTAGGCATGGACCACGCCGATCAGTCCCTTCTGCAGACCGAGGGAATGTTCCACGCGTTCGGTGTGCTCCGGGTCGTGATAGACCACGAACATCTGCTGGTTGCCGGGGCCGTCGTAGCTGTCGTTGCGCCAGGCCCACCAGCGCAGCTGCAGGCTCCACAGCGCCACCTCCAATGGCTGCCGTGACGGCGGCGGCGCGGGTGGCAGGTTGTGCACCTGCGGCGCAAGACGCACCTCGATGGGGTGCGCAAGTGGCAGGCCGTAGTGTGCGGCCTCGCGGGCGAGGAATTCGACGATGGCACCGTAGCTGTCTTCGCCGAGGGTATCGATGTAGGCAGCGGTGCCGGCGCGGCCGTCGCCGTTGATGGGGTAGATCACCAGCCATTGGCTGCGGCTCCAGTCCGTGCTGCGCCACTGCGTCAGCCAGGTGGTGGTGGCCACCATGAACAGGATGAACAGCAGGATGGCGATGCGGAGCTTGCGGAACACCGATGCTACCTGTTTTCGCCGCGTGAGACCCGGCGCAGCACCCAGTCCAGGCCGCGTGTGGGCAGCAGGCGCTTCAGCGTGCCGAACAGCCAGGTGGGGAAAGTGACGTAGTAGCGCGCCCTGGGGCGCGGCGCTTCCAGGGCGTGGATCACCCTGGCCAGCACCGCCTCGGGCGGCAGGGTGAAGGGGGCCGCCGGGCCTTCCTTGGTGAGGCGGTTTTCCATGCGCTGGTAGGTGGCACGGAAGTGGCTGGCGTCGGCGTCGATGTTCTGCCGGTACTTGCGCATGGCGTTGGCGCGGAAGCGGCTGATGATCGGTCCCGGCTCGACGAGGCTGATGTGGATGCCGCTGCCATGCAGCTCCAGGCGCAGGGTGTCGGTGAGGCCTTCCAGCGCGAACTTGCTGGCGTTGTAGGCGCCGCGGAAGGGCAGCGCCACCAAGCCGAGCACCGAGCTGTTGTGGACGATGCGGCCGTGGCCCTGGCGGCGCATCACCGCGATGGCGAGGCAGGTGAGTTCGTGGGTGCCGAACAGATTGGTCTCGAACTGCTCGCGCAGCGTTGCGCGGCTGAGGTCTTCCACCGCGCCGGGCTGGCCGTAGGCGCCGTTGTTGAACAGCGCGTCCAGCGTGCCGCCGCTGCGGCGCAGCACTTCGTCCATGGCGGCATGGATGGACAGCGAGTCGGTCAGGTCGAGTTGCAGCGCCTCGAATCCGTCTTGCTGCAGGCGCTCTACATCAGCTGCCTGGCGGGCGCTGGCGAAGACGCGCCAGCCGCGCGCCTTGAGGCCATGGGCCACGCACAGGCCGATGCCGCTGGAGCAGCCGGTGATGAGGATGGTACGGACGGGCGTCGGGGTCATGGGCATGATGGCCGCATTCTACCCCAGCCGGCTAGCCGAAGCTGTCTTCCTTGAACTCGGCCTGGATGCGCTCCACCTGGTCGAGGTTGTTGGCCAGGGCGTTGACGCAGTCGCTGTCGAGGATGTGGCCGCTCATGCAATACAGGGCCTCCAGCGCCTCGGCATTGCTCCAGGCCTCCTTGTAGGGGCGCCGGCTGGTGAGGGCGTCGAAGATGTCGGCCACGGCGACGATGCGCGCCTCGATGGGGATGTCGTCAGCCTTGAGGCCGTAGGGATAGCCGCTGCCATCCAGCGCCTCGTGGTGCAGCTCGGCGATGTTGCGCAGCATGTGGCCGTGTTCCAGGTCATGCAGGCGAAAATTCTCCAGCATGGTTTCGATTACCTCGCGCCCCTTGCGGGTGTGCGTCTTCATCACCTCGAACTCTTCCGGGCTGAGTTTGGCCTCTTTCAGCAGGATGCTGTCGGGTATGGCGATCTTGCCGATGTCGTGCAGCGGCGCAAACATGAAGATGTGCTCGATGAAGCTGTCGTCCAGGCTGTATTTGTCGGCCAGATGGACGGCGATGATGCGGGTGTAGCGCGACATGCGATCGAGATGGCTGCCGGTTTCATTGTCGCGGTGGCGCGTGATGTCGCGCGCCGTGATGATGGCGTCGGCCAGGTTCTGCATCTTCTGCAGCTCGTGGATCACCGTCAGCGACAGCAGGTGGCCGAACAGGTCGAGCTCGTGCAGTACCGCCTCGGTCAGCACGCCGCGTTCGCAGGAATTGAAGAATACGAAGCCGCAGAAATTGCCGCTTTGATACATCGGCATCGTATAGCTGGCACCAAATCCCTGCGCCAGGATGCGACGGCTGTGCTCGTGCGGGCTGTCGGCAAAGATGGCCAGGTCATTGACCACGCGCGGCTGGCCCTGTTCGACGATCTGGCGCAGGGTGGCGCTGCCCTCCAGCGGCGCCTGATAGTGACGCAGCGGCGACTCGCCTTCGCTGCTGTAGATGAAGGTCTTCAGCAGATCGGTCTTGTCATCGTAGAGGGCGACCGCGATACGGTGGATCGACGGGCAGCGGGCGGCCACGGCGTGGTGCAGTGCCGCCAGTTTGTCGGCCAGCGGTTTGTTCTCATTGAGAAAGCCCAACGAGTCGTTACGGTGATAAATCACCTCGTGCACAGCATCACCCCTGCATCATGCATTTCGCGCAACGCGGCCCGCCCCGGTAAAAAAAAAGCGAAGGGATCGAGAACAGGCGCGGCGTGGTTGTTATGTTTTTCCTACGCGGATTTATACCAGCACCTTGCCGGCAACGCCAGCGTCGGGCTCAGGCCAGCAGCACGGCGACGATGCCGGTGATGAAGATGCCGTCGAAGGTACCGGCGCCGCCGATGGAGGCGAGGGGCGCGCCCAGGTGGCGGATGTCCTTCAGGCGCAGCAGGTCGGCGCCGATGAGTACGCCCAGGGTGCCGCTGATGTAGGCCAGCGGAGCGCTTTGCTCGGGATTGATCAGGATCGCTGCCAGGGCGGCGCTGATTGGGGCGACGAACAGCGGCATGCCGATGCCGAGGCCGGCGATGGGGCGGCTCATGTGATAGCTGACGGCGGCGATGGTGCCGATGCCGAGCAGGGCGTGGAACAGCGGCAGCGGATTGTTGAGCAGCAGGTAGAGGGAGAAGGTGAGCGGGATCAGGCAGCCGCCGGCGTTGACCGCAACGATGGTGCGGCCGGTGAACGGGGGTAGCCTGACCGGCCAGAACAGCGGCAGCGGCGGCGGCTCCGGCGGCTGTTCGGCGCGCACCGAAAACAGCGGCAGGTTGATCACACTGCCGGCCAGCGAGCTGAACAGCAGCAGAAAGGCCGCCTGCTGCGACAGCCCCAGCTTGTCGAAGGCAATGCTCACCAGCCCGACCTGCAGCACGCCGAGCAGGAAGGCGACGGCAAGGACGAACAGCAGCAGTTTGTGGGGCGAGCGGAAGGGGGACATTTGATTCACCGCAAAGGCGCAAACAATGCAAAGAAGAATAGGCGCGGGAATGTAGTCTGCGCTAACCCGACCTACTGCTTTGCGGCGAAGGCCTGTTTAATCTAGGGCACGCACCGCATCGGCCAGCAGCGGCGCCAGGTGGATGACGTTGCTGGGATGGCTGATGCTGTCGGTGCTCCAGATCTGTTCGATGCCGGCCTCGTGCAATTGGTGCGTGGCGTCATCGGCGAACAGGGCGTGGGTGACCAGGCAATGGATGGCGGCGGCGCCGCGGAACTTGAGCTGGCTGGCCACGGCGATAAGGGTGCGGCCGGTGCTGGCCATGTCGTCGACCAGGACGATGCTGCGGCCCTGGTAGCTCACCTCCGGCAGCTTGGTGCGCACGCTGCGATCGCCGAGGCGCTCCTTGGTGGCGACGGCATATTCGAGTCCGGCCGGTTCGGCCATGGCGCGCACCCATTGTTCCGACTCCGCGTCCGGGCCGATGAGCATGGGGTTCTGCACGTGTCGGGCGAGGAACTGGATCATTGCCGGGGCGGCGGTGAGGGCGACGGCCTGGCCGCGCGGGATGGCCTGTTCCAGGCGTGTGATGCGGTGCAGGTGCGGGTCGACGGTGATCACCGCATCGAACAGCTCGGCGAGGAAGGCGCCGATGATCTGCTGGCTCACCGCCTCGCCGGCATGGAAGGCGATGTCCTGGCGCATGTAGCACAGATAGGGGACGACGAGGATGAGGCGCCTGGCGCCCAGTTCCCGCGCCGTGCGCGCCACCAGCATCAGTTCCACCAGCTTGTCGTTGGGCTGATCCAGCGTGCGACACACCACCACCTGCTCGGGCAGTTGCGCCGGCAGCGTCACCTTGCTCTCGCCGTCGGGGAAACGGTGGAGTTCCACCGGGGCGAAGCTCAGGCCGAGGGCCTCCGCCAGACGGCGGCCCTGTGCCTCGTAGTCGTGAAAGCCGAGCAGCATGCTTACAGCTCCATGTAGGTCTTGGCCACATCCTCCGGCGCGCCGATGAGGTAGCCACTGTTCTGATCGGTGAGGGCCTTGGCGAAGGCGTAATCGGCCTTGTATTCGGCGTATACACGGTACAGCGGCTCGCCCTTGCTCACCGGGTCACCGAGCTTCTTCAATACGTCGACGCCGGCGCCCTTGTCGATGGGGGCGCCGGCCAGCCGCGCCACCTTGGCCACCACGTAGTTGTCGATGCTGGTGACCACGCCATCCTGCGGCGCACACACCTCGTAGGTGAGCTTGCCCGGCAGGTACTGCAGGGTCTGCTGACCCTGGGCGGCGATGATTTCTTCCATCTTCTTCAGGGCGCGGCCGGAGTCGAGGATGTCGCGCGCAATGGCGTAGCCGTAGCCGCCGCGCACGTCCGGATCGAACTCCAGCAGGCGGCCGGCCAGGCGCAGGGACTTCTGGCGCAGATCGGCCGGTGCCTCCGGATCATTGTTCAGCACCTGCATCACGTCGCGCGCCTCGAGCACCGGGCCGATGCCGCGGCCGACGGGTTGCGAACCGTCGGTGATGATCACCTCCAGATGGATGCCCATGCGGTCGCCGGTGTACTCGAACAGCTTGCGCAGCTGCAGCGCCTCGCGCATGTGACGCACCTTGGCGGTGGGGCCGACCGGGATGTCGATGAGCAGGTGGGTGGAGCCGGCCGCCAGCTTCTTCGACAGGATCGAGGCGATCATCTGGCCCTGCGAATCGATGCCGAGCGGACGTTCCACCGAGATCAGGATGTCATCGGCCGGGGCCAGCCGCGCGGTGCCGCCCCAGGCCAGGCAGGCGCGGTGGTTGCGCACGATCTCGCGCAACTGTTTCGGCGACAGGTCGACATGCGCCAGCACTTCCATGGTGTCGGAGGTGCCGGCGGGCGAGGTGATGGCGCGGCTGGAGGTCTTCGGCATCAGCATGCCGTGGGCGGCGACGATGGGCACCACCAGCATGGAGGTGCGGTTGCCCGGCAGGCCGCCGATGCAGTGCTTGTCCGCCACCACGCTCTCGTGCCAGTCGATGCGCTCGCCCGACTCGGTCATGGCGCGGGTCAGGTGCAGGATCTCCTCGCGGTCCAGGTTGTTCTGGCCCGAGGCCACCAGGAAGGCGGCCATCTCCATCTTGGAGTAGCGGTTGTGGACGATGTCCTGGGTGATGGCCTGGAAGTCGTGCAGGCGCAGGCGGCCGCCGGCGATCTTGTGGCGCACCGAGTCCATGGACGGCGGCGGTTCCGCCTGGGCCACGGCGACACTGTGGCCGGCCGGCAGGTCGAGCTGGTCGAAGGCCTGCTCCGACAGGCCCAGCTCGCACGGGCCGACGATGCCGGTGTCGTCCACCACGTTGAGCACGGCGAAGATCTTTTTGCCGTTGGCGGTGATCTCCACCTTGGTCAGGGCCTGAAATCCCTCGGCGCGGTAGATCTCGCACTCGCGGTGCATGTAGGCGACGTTTTCGCGGTAGGTGTCGATGGCGACGCGGCGCAGCTGGAGGTTCTCGGGGGCGGGGGACGTCTGTTTTTTGCTCATGGTGGAACGATATCACAAGGTTTTGGGAATGGGGGGGCCCGGCTTAGCGGTTGTGAAGGCCGCACCAGGCGCCGCCTCTGGCCGGCCTGGCGGGCTGGCCATTATGCCGGTGCGGGTGCGGGCAGGGCCTCGCGGGCGCGCTCCTCCTGCTGCAGCGCCCACAGCCGGGCATAGCTGCCGCCGCTGTCGAGCAGGGCGCGGTGGGTGCCGCGCTCGACGATGCGGCCGGCCTCCAGCACCAGGATTTCGTCGGCATCGACGATGGTGGACAGGCGGTGGGCGATGACCAGGGTGGTGTGATCGCGCGCTGCCCGGGCCTGCGCCTCCAGGATGGCCTGTTCCGAGCGCGAGTCGAGGGAGGAGGTGGCCTCGTCGAACACCAGGATGCGCGGCTTCTTCAGCATGGCGCGGGCGATGGCCACGCGCTGCTTCTCGCCGCCGGACAGCTTGAGGCCGCGCTCGCCCACCACGGTGTCGTAGCCCTGCGGCAGGGACAGGATGAAGTCGTGGATCTGCGCCAGGCGCGCCGCCGCGAAGATATCCTCGGGTGGCGCGTCGGGGCGACCGTAGGCGATGTTGTAGTACAGGGTATCGTTGAACAGCACGGTGTCCTGCGGCACGATGCCGATGGCCTCGCGCAGGCTGCGCTGGGTGACCTTGCGCACGTCCTGGCCGTTGACCAGCACGCGGCCGCTGCCGACGTCGTAGAAGCGGAACAGCAGCCGTGCCAGGGTGGATTTGCCGCTGCCGCTGGGGCCGACCACGGCCACCTTGCGCCCGGCGGGGATCTCGAAGTCCACGTCGAACAGGATCGGCCGCTCGTCGCTGTAGGCAAAGCTGACATGCTCGAAGCGGATGGCGCCGTCGCCCACCGCCAGCGGCTGCGCGCCGGGGTGGTCGGTGATCTCGGGGGCGCGGTGCAGCAGGTCGAACATCTGCGCCATGTCCGACAGCGCGTGCTTGAGCTGGCTGTACACCACGCCGAGGAAGTTGAGCGGGATGAACATCTGCAGCATGAAGGCGTTGACCAGCACCAGGTCGCCCAGCGACATGCTGCCGTCGATCACGCCGCGTGCGGCCAGCGCCATGATCAGGGTGACGCCCACGGCGATGATCGCGCCCTGACCGATGTTCAGACTGGACAACGAGGTCTGCGTCTTCACCGCCATGTCTTCCCAGCCGGTGAGCGAGGCGTCGTAGCGATGGTGTTCGTAGTCCTCGTTGTTGAAGTACTTCACCGTCTCGAAGTTGAGCAGGCTGTCCACGGCCTGGGAGTTGGCCTGCGAATCCAGCGCGTTCATCTGATGGCGGTACTGCATGCGCCAGTCGGTGATAGCGAAGGTGAAGGCGACATAGATCGCCACGGTGACGAAGGTGATGACCGCGAACCAGGGGTCGTACTTCACCAGCAGCACCGCGGCGATCAGCGTCACCTCCACCAGCGTCGGCAGGATGTTGAACAGCAGGTAGTTGAGCAGCGAGGAGGCGGAGCGGGTACCGCGCTCCAGGTCGCGGGTGATGGCGCCGGTCTTGCGTTCCAGGTGAAAGCGCAGGGAGAGGGCGTGCAGGTGCTGGAGAAAGGTGATCGACAGCCGGCGCATGATGCCGTGGCGCACGCGGGCGAACACCACGTCGCGCAGTTCGTTGAAGGCCGTGCTGCCCAGGCGCAGCACGCCGTAGGCCAGCAGCAGGACCATGGGCAGGGCCAGTTCGCGCAGGCCCGGGGCATCGAGATAGTCGACGATCTCCTTCAGCGCCAGCGGCACGCCGACGTTGGCCAGCTTGGCCAGGATCAGGAACAGCACCGCCAGCGCCGCGCGGCCGCGGTAGGCCCACAGATAGGGCAGCAGGAAGCGGATGGTCTGCCAGTCGCGGCGGGTCTGGACGGGGGCTTCGGTATGACGGATATGCATCGGTGTCGGTCGCAGGTTTTTGACATTATACGGGAGAGCGAGGGCTGAGGGCGGAGGGCGGAGGACTGGGGACTGGGGACTGGGGACTGGGGACTGACCCAACGCTCAGCACTCAGCACTCAGCACTCAACACTCAGCCCCTAGCCGCTGCCCCCCGGCCCCCGTATACTCCGCAAATCAGTTATTTAGCCGGAGTACTACACGATGGGCATGCCCACCGACCAGGAATTGAAAGAGGCGCTGGCCGAGGCCGGCCGTATGCGCGAGCAGGGCGAAGACCCGCACCATGTCGCCAAGGCGCTGCTCAACCTGAATTACCGCGTAAAGAGCCTGGAAAAGGTGCTGGAGGCAGCCGAGCTGTTCTACCGCTCCGGCCAGTCGGTAACGGAGCACCAGCGCCTGCGCAAGGCCATTGCCGATGCCCATGCCGCCATCGAGCGTTCCGGCGCCATCGAGCCCGGCTGTTTCGGGCTGGAATAAGCCGCCCGCTTGAATTTTTATCCTTTATCCCTATGTATCCGCCGGAATATCTCCGGTATCTCTTTGATGAGGTGATCCCATGCCCATTTATGAATATGCCTGCAAGGCCTGCGGCCACCAGATGGAGGCGATGCAGAAGATGAGCGATGCCCCGCTCAGCGAGTGCCCCGCCTGCGGCAAGCCGGAGCTGGAGAAGCTGATCTCCGCCGCCGGATTCCGCCTCAAGGGCGGCGGCTGGTATGAGACCGACTTCAAGTCCGGTGCCAAGAAGAACGTGGCTGAATCCAGCGCGTCTTCCGCCCCGTCCGGCTGCGGCGGTGGCGGCTGCGGCTGCGCCGCCAAGTAGGGCCGCCGCCTGATGCATCATTTCCGGCGTTACCTGATTGCTGGCCTGCTGCTCTGGCTGCCGCTGGGGGTCACCGTGCTGGTGGTCCGGTTGCTGGTCGGCACCATGGACCAGACCCTGCTGCTGCTGCCGGAGCGCTACCGCCCCGATGCCTTGCTGGGGTTCCATATCCCCGGCCTCGGGCTGGTGCTGGCGGTGCTGGTGGTGCTGGTCACCGGCATCCTGGTGGCCAATCTGTTCGGCCGCCGCCTGGTGGGCTTGTGGGAGCGGCTGCTGTCGCGCATCCCCCTGGTGCGTTCGGTCTACTCGGCGGTCAAGCAGCTGGCCGAAACCATGTTCTCCGGTGGCGGCCAGTCCTTCCGCAAGGTGCTGCTGATCGAATATCCGCGCAAGGGACTGTGGACCCTGGCCTTCCAGACCGGTACCGGGGTGGGCGAGGCGCAGCAGAAGACCGGCCGCGACGTGGTGAATGTCTATGTCCCCACCACCCCCAATCCCACCTCCGGCTTTTTCCTGATGGTGCCGCGGGAGGACGTGGTGGAACTGGACATGAGCGTGGATGACGGCCTGAAGATGATCATTTCCATGGGGGTCGTCGTTCCCAATGGAAGCAAACAAGGTACGAGGGACGAGGTACAAGGGACAAGGGAATGAGCTCGCTTCGCGAGCGCCTCATATAAATGGGCCGTGTGCGTAGCACACTCAATCCTTGTATCTCGCACCTTGTCCCTCGTACCTGGCCCCGCCAGCGCCTTGCGCTGGAGGGGCGCTGGCCGTACCATTCCCGCCTTTAATTTTTGATGTAACAGGACTTTTCCCCCATGCGCAGCCACTATTGCGGGCATTTGAACGAATCCCTTATCGATCAGGAAGTTGAGTTGTCCGGCTGGGTCCATCGCCGGCGCGACCACGGCGGCGTGATCTTCATCGACCTGCGCGATCGCGAGGGGCTGGTGCAGGTGGTGTTCGACCCGGATACCCCGGAAACCTTCATGACTGCCGAAAGCGTGCGCAGCGAATACGTGTTGCACATGAAGGGCCGCGTGCGCCGCCGTCCGGCCGGCACCGAGAACGCCAACCTGCCCACCGGCCAGGTGGAGGTGCTGGGCAAGAGCCTCACCATCCTGAACCGTTCCGAGACCCCGCCGTTCCAGCTGGACGACGGCGACGACGAGGTGTCCGAGGAGCTGCGCCTCAAGTACCGCTACGTGGACCTGCGCCGCCCGGCCATGCTGGAGCGGCTCAAGTTCCGCTCCAGGATTACCCGCGCCCTGCGCGAATACCTGGACGACAACGGCTTCCTCGACATCGAGACGCCGATGCTGACCAAGGCCACGCCGGAAGGCGCGCGCGACTACCTGGTGCCGAGCCGCACCCACCAGGGCAACTTCTTCGCCCTGCCGCAGTCGCCGCAGATCTTCAAGCAGCTGCTGATGGTCTCGGGCATGGACCGCTACTACCAGATCGTGCGCTGCTTCCGCGACGAGGACCTGCGCGCCGACCGCCAGCCGGAGTTCACCCAGATCGACATCGAGACCTCGTTCATGAACGAGGAGCAGATCATGGTGATGATGGAAGGCATGATCCGCCACCTGTTTGCCCAGGTGCTGGAGGTGGCGCTGCCCAATCCGTTCCCGCGCATGACCTATGCCGAGGCCATTGGCCGTTACGGTTCCGACAAGCCCGACCTGCGCATCCCGCTGGAGCTGGTGGAAGTGGCCGACCTGATGACGGCGGTGGACTTCAAGGTGTTCTCCGCCCCGGCCGCCGATCCCAAGTGCCGCGTCACCGCGCTGCGTGTGCCGCAGGGCGGCGAGAAGCTGTCGCGCAAGGACATCGACGACTACACCAAGTTCGTCGGCATCTACGGTGCCAAGGGCCTGGCCTATATCAAGGTCAACGACCTGGCGCAGGGGCGCGAGGGCCTGCAATCGCCGATCCTCAAGTTCCTGCCCGACGAGGTGGTGACGGCCCTGATGCAGCGCACCGCGGCGCAGAACGGCGACCTGATCTTCTTCGGCGCCGACAAGGCCAAGGTGGTCACCGAGGCCCTCGGCGCGCTGCGCGTCAAGCTGGGCCACGACATGGGCCTGCTGGAAGGGCAGTGGCGCCCGCTGTGGGTGGTGGACTTCCCGATGTTCGAGTTCGACGACAAGGAGAACCGCTGGGTCTCCCTGCACCACCCGTTCACCGCGCCCAAGGAAGAACACCTGGACAAGCTGGCCCACGACCCGGGCAACTGCCTGTCGCGCGCCTACGACATGGTGCTGAACGGCACCGAGGTCGGCGGTGGCTCCATGCGCATCTACCGCAAGGAGGTGCAGCAGGAGGTGTTCCACCAGCTCGGCATCGACCAGCTGGAGGCGGAGGAGAAGTTCGGTTTCCTGCTCGACGCCCTCAAGTACGGCTGCCCGCCGCACGGCGGCCTGGCCTTCGGCCTCGATCGCCTGGTGATGCTGATGACCGGCGCCAGGTCGATCCGCGACGTGATGGCCTTCCCCAAGACCCAGTCCGCCGCCTGCATGCTCACCGGCGCACCGTCCACGGTGAACCCCAAGCAGCTGGTGGAGCTGGGCGTGCGCGTGGCCAAGCCGGTGAAGGAAGAGAAGTAATAACTGCAACGCTGTGGCCGGCTGCGCCCGCCACAGCGTTGCAGCGCAACGTAGGGCCTGAGAGGCACGCATGGCTGAAGCATTGCCGATTGAAAAGTATGCCGGTCTGAGCGACGCGGAGTGCGAGGCGCGCATCGTGGCGGCCAAGGAAAAACTGGGCGAGCGCCTGGTGATCCTGGGTCATCACTACCAGCGCGAGGAGGTGTTCCGCCACGCCGATTTTTCCGGCGACTCGCTCAAGCTGTCGCGCGAGGCGGCGCAATCGAAGGCCGAGTACATCGTGTTCTGCGGCGTGCACTTCATGGCCGAGGTGGCCGATATCCTGTCGCGCCCGGAACAGATCGCCATCCTGCCGGACCTCGGCGCCGGCTGTTCCATGGCCGACATGGCCAATCTGGCCAACGTCGAGCGCGCCTGGCGCGAGCTGGCCGAGGTGCTCGCCCCGGATGAGACCATCACGCCGGTCACCTACATCAATTCCGCCGCCGACCTGAAGGCCTTCTGCGGCCGCCATGGCGGCATCGTCTGCACCTCGTCCAATGCGCGCAAGGTGCTGGAGTGGTCCTTCTCCCAGCGCGAAAAGGTGCTGTTCTTCCCCGACCAGCACCTCGGCCGCAACACCGGCTACACCATGGGCATCCCGCTGGAGGACATGGTGGTGTGGGATTTCGACCTGCCCATGGGCGGGCTCACCCCGCAGCAGATCCGCGCAGCGAAGATTATCCTGTGGAAGGGCTTCTGTTCGGTGCACCAGATGTTCCGCCCCGAGCACATCGATCGCTTCAAGGCCAAGTATCCGGACGCCAAGATCATCGCCCACCCGGAGGCGCCCTTCGAGGTATGCCAGAAGTCCGACCATGTCGGCTCCACCGAATACATCATCAAGACCGTGCGCGAATCCGCTCCCGGCACGCGCTGGCTGGTGGCCACCGAGCTGAACCTGGTCAACCGCCTGCACGAGCAGTTCAAGCATGAGGACAAGCACGTTCACTTCATGTCGCCCACGGTGTGCATGTGCTCCACCATGTTCCGCATCGACCCGCAGCACCTGGCCTGGACGCTGGAAAATCTGGTCGCCGGCAACGTGGTCAACCAGATCAAGGTGGCGCCGGAAGAGTCCCGTCTGGCGCGGCTGGCGCTGGAGCGGATGCTGGAGGTAAGTTACAAGTGACAAGCGGCAGGTCCCAAGACAGCGGGTTGCGGCAGGTTTTCTTGTAACTGGTGACTTGCCACTTTGGTACCGCCGTCACATTCCTTCCCGTTTTTATCCCCCCGGCTTGTCCCCGCCGCGCCCTATGGGGTTTAATGCCCCGATGCAGTCTCTAGCAGAACAATAATCGGGCTGTGGCGGTGGAGAGAGTGAAGAAACCCTTCTGGAAAACACGCTGGTTCCCCGGCTTGGCGGTGATGCTGTTGTGCCTGCTGGCAGCGGGCAGCGAGCCGCTGTCCCGGCTGGACTGGGCTGCCTATGACCTGGCGGTCAGTTTTACCAGCGGCCGCGCTGCCGACGACAGCGTGGTCATCGTCGCCATCGACGACACCTCCCTGCAGCAGCTGGGGCCGTGGCCCTGGCCGCGTGATCGTTTCGCCCAGCTGGTGAGCCAGTTGGCCGCGGCCAAGGCCGCCGTCATCGGTTTTGCCCTGCCGTTCGATACTGCCGAGAATCAGCATGGCCTCGACTATTTGCGTCATCTGCGCGGCGAGTATGACGAGGCAGCGGTGAGTGAGGCGCTGGAGCGGGCCGCGGCCGGGTTGGATACCGATGGCGCCCTTGGCCGCAGTGCGCGCAAGGCGGGCAATGTGGTGTTCGGCATGCCCTACCGTTTTGCCGCCGGTCACCCCGATCGCCTGCCGCCGCTGGATGAGGCGGTGAGCGCCTTTGCCCTGCGCAACGTGGCGGCGAACCGCCCCGTCTGGTTCGATTTCGTGCCCAGCGCGCTGACCACCCGTACCGCCGTAGCCGACCGCCTGTTTCCGCCGGTCGCGGCGATTGCCGCCGGGGCCGTGGGCATCGGGCATCTCAACGGTTATCCCCTGGGTGGCGACAGTCTGCGTGCCGTGCCGCTGGTACTGCAGTATGGCGAACGGTATTTCCCGTCCTTCTCCCTCCTGGTGGCCGCGCACAGCCTGAAGCTGGATCGCTCCCATCTGCGGGTGATGCCGGGGCAGGGCGTGACCCTGGATGGCGCCACCTTCCATACCGACCCCTCCATGCAGGCCTATCCGCGTTATTACCGCGGCCGCGAGGACAAGCCTCCATTCAAGACCTTCTCCTTTGCCGAGGTCTACGCCGAGCAGGTGGAGGAGACCGAATTCCGCGGCAAGACCGTGCTGGTCGGCCTCACGGTGCCGGCGCTGGTGGACCGGGTCGACACCCCCATCGGCGTCGCGATGGCACCGGTGGTGGCCAGCGCCCATGTGGTGAGCAGCCTGCTCAACAACGATGTGCTGAGCGTGCCGGCCTGGGCCGTGTGGGCGCAGCTGGCAGCGTTGCTGCTGGTCGGTCTCTACCTGATGTTCGTGCTGCCGCGTTTCCGCCTCGGCACCGGGCTGGCCCTCAGCGTGGTGCTGCTGTTCCTGCTGGTGAATGCCCATTTCCTGCTGATGGCCACGCAAGCGCTGTGGCTGCCGCTGATGGTGCCGGTGGTGGCGCTGCTGCTGGGCATCGTCGTGCTGGCCCTGCGCCGGCTGGTGGAGGAGCGCTCCACTCAGCTGCGCGGCCAGCTTGACCAGGCCAATCGCAATCTGGGCCAGATGCTGCAGAGTCAGGGGCAGTTCGACCTGGCCTTCGAGAAATTCCGCCGTTGCGCCGTGGATGACGACCTGCTCGAGCTGCTCTACAACCTGGGCCTCGATTTTGAGCGCAAGCGCCAGTTCAACCGGGCGGTGGGGGTGTTCAACTACATCGTGGAGCGCTCCCCCGCGTTCCGCGACAGCCGGGACCGTGTTCGTCTCAACCAGGAGATGGAGAAGATGACCGCGCTGGGCAAGGGCTTCGCCGCCAATACCAGCGACGGCACCATGGTGATGAGCTATGGCAAGCTGCAAAAGCCCATGCTGGGCCGCTACCAGGTGGAGCGCGAGATCGGTCGTGGCGCCATGGGCATGGTGTATCTGGGGCGTGACCCGCGTATCGGCCGCACCGTGGCCATCAAGACCATGGCGTTGTCGCAGGAGTTCGACGAGGAGCAGCTGGCGGACGTGAAGGCGCGCTTCTATCGCGAGGCCGAGACCGCCGGCCGGCTCAACCACCCGAATATCGTCACCGTCTACGACGTGGGCGAGGAGCAGGACCTGTCCTACATCGCCATGGACTATCTGCAGGGCAAGCCCCTGTCGGCCTGGTGCCGGCCGGAAAATCTGCTGCCGGCGGAGAAGGTGTTCGACATCATCATCAAGGTGGCGGAGGCGCTGGATTATGCCCACGAGCAGCAGGTGGTGCACCGCGATATCAAGCCGGCCAACATCATGTACGATGAAAATACCGGCGTGGTGAAGGTGACCGACTTCGGCGTCGCCTGTCTGGTCGACTCCAGCAAAACCAAGACCGGCACGGTGCTGGGCAGTCCATCCTATATGTCGCCGGAGCAGCTGGCCGGCAAGAAGGTGGATGGCCGCTCCGATCTGTTCTCTCTCGGCGTCACCTTCTTCCAGCTGCTTACCGGCGAGCTGCCGTTCGTGGCCGACTCGCTGGCCAGCCTGATGTACAAGATCGCCAACGAGAAGCATGTCGACGTGCGCGTGCTGCGCCCCGATCTGCCGGCCTGCGTCAGCACCATCATCAATCGTACGCTGTACAAGGACATCGACAAGCGCGTGCAGAGCGGTCATCACCTGGTCAACGCCCTGCGCCGCTGCAAGCAGCAGATAACCAAGGATCTATGAGGTGAACAGCGTACCCACACTGCAGATGAGCGGCCGTACCGACGTCGGTTGCGCGCGTGAGCACAACGAGGATCAGATCGCCTGGGACGCCAACGCCGGCCTGGCGCTGCTGGCCGACGGCATGGGTGGCCACAATGCCGGCGAGGTGGCCAGTGCCCTGGCCATTTCGGTGCTGCATCCCTTGCTGCGCGACCTGCCGGGCGACACCCTGGAACAGGAGGTCGGCGCGCAGAATGCGGTTGCCGATGCCAATAGCGAGATTCTCCACAAGGCTGCCAGCGATGCCGTGTTCAACGGCATGGGTACCACGCTGGCGCTGGCGCTGTTCCGTGGCAAGGGCGTGATGGTGGGCCACGTGGGCGACTCGCGAGTTTACCGCCTGCGGCATGACCGGCTGGAGCAGCTGACCGCCGATCATTCGCTGTTGCAGGAAATGGTCGCCGGCGGCTTCATGACCGCCGAGGAGGCGCGGCGGGCGGTCAACAAGAACGTGATTACCCGTGCCCTGGGCATCGAGCCGACGGTGGATGTGGAACTGCATCACCATGAGGTGCAGGCCGGCGATCTGTACCTGCTGTGTTCCGACGGCCTCAACGACATGGTGACTGATAACACCATCGCAAAATTGCTGATGAACAACAGGGATAATCTGGATGCTGCCGCCGATGCGTTGGTGGCCGAGGCGAACCGCTGCGGCGGTAACGACAACATCTCTGTAATCCTGGTGCGCATCGTGGCACTGAAGGAGTAGCTACCATGGCCAAACTGATCATCACGCTGGACGGGGTGACTCTCAATGAACTGCCCCTGGATCAGCCAAAAATTTCCCTGGGCCGCGCGGCCTCCAACGACATTCATCTGGACGACGGCACGGTAAGCGGCAAGCACGCGGTATTTCATGTGCTGGGCAAGGAAGTGTTCGTGGAAGACCTGGACAGCACCAATGGCACCCTGGTCAACGGCCAGCGCGTGCGCCGGCGCCAGCTGCGCCACGGCGATGTGCTGCGCATCGGTCAGCATGAATTGCGTTTCGTGGAAGATACGGCCCAGTCGCTGGAGTCCACGGTGATCATCTCCTCCGCCCAGCGCGAGGCGCTGAAGAGTCCGAAGGAAATGGTCGGCAAGCTCAAGATCCTCACCGGTCCCAAGGCCGGGGAGCTGCTGGACCTGAACAAGCCCTACAACACCGTCGGCAAACCTGGCGTGCAGGTGGCCGTGGTGGCCAAGCGCACGCAGGGATTTTTCCTGGTACCGATGGCGATGGGCAACAGCCAGGGGGCGCCGACCCTCAATGACCAGCCGGTGGGCGCCAGCAGCATGGCGCTGAAGAGCGGCGATGTGCTGGAGGTGGCCGGTGTGCGCCTCGAGTTCCAGCAGCAGGCCTGCTGACCATGGCACGCCTGTCGCAACTGCATGAGGGGGTGGGGATCCGCAGTTATCCGCTGGAACAGGACGAAACCACCATCGGGCGTCACCGCGACAGCGATATCCGCCTCGACGACCAGGCGGTCAGTACCCATCATGCGGTATTGCGGCTGGAGGCCAATCCCTACCTCGATGGCTACCGCAACGTGGTGCTGGAAGACCTCGCCAGCACCAATGGCACCGTGGTCAATGGTGTTTCCATCAGCCGCCAGATCCTGCACCAGGGCGACCTGATCCGCATCGGACATTACGAGTTCTCCTTCGAGGCCGACGACGGCCACGCCCTGGATCGCACCACTATCCTGCTGCCGGACCGCGAAATTTGAGCTATCTCAGACTGGCAACCTGTCGGTGATTGCCTTGCTGATGGTAAAATGCCGCCATTTTATCGGCATGCCATCGACGAGGTAATCATGGCCGGACACAGCAAATGGGCCAACATCCAGCACCGCAAGGGGCGCCAGGACGCCAAGCGCGGCAAAATCTTCACCAAGCTGATTCGTGAAATCACCGTCTCGGCCCGCATGGGCGGCGGCGACCCCGGCGGCAACCCGCGCCTGCGCACCGCCATCGACAAGGCGCTCGACGCCAACATGCCCAAGGACACCATCGAGCGCGCCATCAAGCGCGGCACCGGTGCCGGCGAGGGCGAAAACTACGAACAGATCCGCTACGAGGGCTACGGCGCCGGCGGCGTCGCCGTGCTGGTCGATTGCCTCACCGACAACCGCAACCGTACCGTGTCGGAAGTGCGCCACGCCTTTTCCAAGTGCGGCGGCAATCTCGGTACCGACGGTTCGGTGGCCTATCTGTTCAGCCGCGTCGGCGTACTCAGCTATCCGGCCGGCAGCGACGAGGACCGCATCATGGAGGTGGCCCTGGATGCCGGCGCCGACGATGTGGCCAGCAACGACGACGGCAGCATCGACGTGATCACGGCGCAGGAAAATTTCATCGAGGTGAAGGAGGCGATGATCGCCGCCGGCCTCACCCCGGAGGTCGCCGAGGTCACCGAGCGCCCCGCCACTACCATCGAGCTGCAACTGGAAGATGCCGAGAAGGTGATGAAGATGGTGGACATGCTGGAAGACCTCGACGACGTGCAAAGCGTCTACAGCAATGCCGACTTCAGCGACGAAGTGATGGAAAAACTGCAATAAAGATGAGGTACGAGGTACAAGATACGAGATGCGAGGGATGGAGCGAGCCGGGCTCGCACGCAAATCATATTGCGCGCATAGCGCACACATCCCCTCGCACCTTGCGCCTCGTACCTCGTACCTGGATTCGCCGATGCGAATCCTAGGCATCGATCCCGGTTCGCGCATTACCGGCTTCGGCATCATCGAGCGCACGGGGACACGCAGCGTGTATGTGGCCAGCGGCTGCATCCGCGTGGGTGACGGCGAGTTCAACGGCCGGCTGAAGTCCATCTTCGACGAGTTGCGCGAGGTGGTGGCGGCCTACCGGCCGGAACACGTAGCCATCGAGCGGGTGTTTATGGCACGCAATCCCGATTCCGCCCTCAAGCTGGGACATGCGCGCGGTGCGGCGCTGTGTGCGGTGTTGATGGAAGGGCTGACGGTGAGTGAGTACACTCCGGCGGAGATCAAGCAGGCCACCGTGGGCAGCGGCCGCGCCGGCAAGGAGCAGGTGCAGCACATGGTGCAGGCGCTGCTCAAGTTGCCCGCGGCGCCGCAGGCCGATGCTGCCGACGCCCTGGCCGTGGCGCTGTGCCATGTGCATACGGCGCAGACCCTGGGGCACCTGGCCGTGGCACAACGGATGGCAGGAAGACGGCGATGATTGGACGTTTGCGCGGCATATTGCTGGACAAGAAACCGCCGCAGCTGCTGCTGGAGGCGGGTGGTGTCGGTTACGAGGTGGAGGCGCCGATGAGTACCTTCTACCAGCTGCCGGCGACCGGCGTGGAGGTGATACTCCATACCCATCTGGTGGTGCGCGACGATGCGCATCTGCTGTTCGGTTTCGCCAGCGAACGCGAACGCAGCCTGTTTCGCGCCCTCATCAAGGTCAACGGCGTGGGCGCCAAGATGGCGCTGGCGATCCTCTCCGGCATGAATGCCGATGCCTTCGCCCGCTGCATCCAGGAAGGCGATGCCGCCTCGCTGACGCGGTTGCCGGGCATCGGCAAGAAGACTGCCGAGCGCCTCATCGTGGAAATGCGCGATCGCCTGGCCGACTGGCAGGAGGCCGGTGTGCTGCCGGTGGTAATGGCGCTGCCTGCGACCGAAGCGCGCGACGAGGTGAAGGATGCGGTCAGCGCCCTGGTATCCCTCGGCTACAAGCCACCAGAGGCCAGCCGCATGGTAAGCGGGGTGAGCACCGAAGGGCGCAGCTCGGAGGACATCATCCGCGAGGCGCTGAAGGGAGCGATGAAGAAGTAGTTTTGGGTTGCGAATTCTGTGACCCGAGAATTCGAAGTTCGAAACTCGAAACTTGACACCGTCCATGATAGAAACCGACCGCCTGATAACCGCCAGCGCCAGCCGGGATGAAGACGTCCTGGATCGCGCCATCCGCCCCAAGCTGCTGGCCGACTATGTCGGGCAGCAGGCGGTGCGCACACAGATGGAAATCTTCATCCAGGCGGCGAAGAAGCGCCATGAGGCGCTGGATCACGTGCTGTTGTTCGGCCCGCCGGGCCTCGGCAAGACTACCCTGGCGCACATCATCGCCGAGGAGATGGGCGTGCACCTGCGCCATACCTCCGGACCGGTACTGGAACGCCCGGGTGATCTGGCGGCATTGCTGACCAATCTGGAGCCGCACGACGTATTGTTCGTCGACGAGATTCATCGCCTGTCGCCGGTGGTGGAGGAGGTGCTCTACCCGGCGATGGAGGATTACCAGCTCGACATCATGATCGGCGAAGGGCCAGCCGCGCGCTCCATCAAGCTGGATCTGCCGCCGTTTACCCTGGTGGGGGCCACCACCAGGGCCGGTCTGCTTACCTCGCCGCTGCGCGACCGCTTCGGCATCGTGCAGCGGCTCGAGTTCTATACCGTCGATGAACTGCAGTCCATCGTCACCCGTTCGGCGCGCATCCTCGGTGTGCAGATCGAACCCAAGGGCGCGCATGAGATTGCGCGCCGTTCGCGCGGTACGCCGCGTATCGCCAACCGGCTGCTGCGCCGCGTGCGCGATTATGCCGAGGTGAAATCCGATGGCTGCATCACCGATGCGGTGGCGGATCGGGCGCTGGACATGCTGGATGTGGACATTAACGGCTTCGATGTGATGGACCGCAAGCTTCTGTTGGCGGTGATCGAAAAGTTCGACGGAGGTCCGGTGGGCGTCGACAGCCTGGCTGCAGCCATCGGCGAAGAGCGCGGCACCATCGAGGATGTGCTGGAGCCGTTCCTGATTCAGCAGGGTTTCCTGATGCGGACACCGCGTGGTCGTACCGCGACCAGCAGTGCCTATCTGCATTTCGGCTTCACGCCACCGCAGTCGGCAGCACGCACGCTGCAGCAGACGCTGGAACTAAACGGCGGTGATGATGACTAACGTGGCGATATTCGAATGGCCGGTGCGCGTCTATTACGAAGACACCGACACCGGCGGCGTGGTGTATTACGCCAATTATCTCAAGTTCATGGAGCGGGCGCGTACCGAGTGGCTGCGCAGCCTCGGCTTTGAACAGGACGTTTTGATTCGTGATGCAGGTATCATTTTTGCTGTGCGCTCGGTGGAGGTGGACTACCTGCGGCCGGCACATTTCAACGATGCCCTGCAGGTGAGCGCAGAGGTGATCCATAACGGCGGCGCCAGTATCACCTTCCGCCAGGAAATTCGCCGGGCAGATGCCGTGCTGTGTCGCGGCACGGTGAAGATCGCCTGCCTCGATGCGCAGACCTTGCGCCCGAAGCCGGCGCCGGCAGAGTTGCTGGCGGCGCTGGAACACTAGAACAGCTGGTCACAAGGTTTACCGAACCTGACGCATAGACGCCTTGTCCTGCGACCGTGTGCCGGCATTACGACAGGTAACGACCAAAGATGAACACCGATATTTCCCTGCTGAGTCTGTTCATCGAGGCCAGCCTGCTGGTGCAGGTGGTGATGCTGCTGTTGCTGGTCGTTTCCATCATTTCCTGGGGCCAGATCATCAGCAAATGGCGCCTGCTCAAGGCGGCGGTGATGGATGCGGAAACCTTCGAGAAGCGTTTCTGGTCCGGTATCGATCTGGTCGAGCTCTACAAGCAGGTGGCCAAGAGCCATGACCACAATACCGGCATGGCGGCGCTGTTCGAGTCCGGCTTCGGCGAGTTCGCCCGCCTGCGCAAGCAGGGCGGCGTCGAACCAATGGCGGTTGTCGAAGGTTCACAGCGTGCCATGCGGGTCGCCCTGAGCCGCGAGATCGACCGGCTCGAGGCCAATCTCTCCTTCCTCGCCACCGTTGGCTCCACCAGCCCCTATATCGGATTGTTCGGCACCGTGTGGGGCATCATGAATTCATTCCGTGCCCTCGGCTCGGTACAGCAGGCGACGCTGGCGATGGTGGCGCCGGGTATCGCCGAGGCGCTGATTGCCACCGCCATGGGCCTGTTTGCGGCGATTCCGGCGGTGATCGCCTACAACCGCTATGCCAACGACGTGGAGCGTCTGGTGAATCGCTACGAGGCCTACACCGAAGAGTTCTCCACGCTGCTGCAGCGTCAGGCCCATACCAAATGAGCTGCGGTGTGGCCTATCGGCACAAGCGCAAGAAGCCCATGGGCGAGATCAACGTCGTGCCCTATATCGACGTCATGCTGGTGCTGCTGGTGATCTTCATGATCACCACGCCGCTGCTGACCCAGGGGGTCAAGGTGGAGTTGCCGCAGGCGGCGGCGGAAACCGTGGCGCCGGCATCCATCCCGCCGCTGGTGGTGACAGTGGATGCGGAGGGCAATCTGCATTTGACCAAGGGGGCGGAGCGTTCGCTGCAACTGGATGCCGACGGCCTGGCGGTACGCATCGCTGCCGAACTGCGTCTGCAACCGGAGACGCCGGTGTATGTGCGCGGCGACCGCCATGTGCCCTATGGCAAGGTGGTGACGGTGATGGCGGTATTGCAGCAGTCCGGCGTCACCGGTGTGGGTCTGCTGACCGAGACCCCGGAATAATGCCGATGGCCAGCAGATACGCTCCTTACGCCTGGTCGGTGTTGTTGCACGCGCTACTGGTGGCGTTGCTGGGGGTGAGCCTGCATGCACCGACACCGCGGCCGCAGCCGGTGGCCGCCGAGCCCGATCCGATCCAGGCACGGGCGGTGGATGAGGCGCAGGTAGCGGCGGAGGTGCAGCGCTTGCGCGATGAGACACGCCGCCAGCAGCAGCAGGAGGAGGCGCGGCGCCGGCAGTTGCAGGATGAGGCGCAGCAGGCGCGCGAGACGCGGCAGCGCGAGGAGCAGCGGGCGGCGGAGGCGCGGCGTCGTGCCGAGGAGGAGCAAAGGCAGCGCGCGCGCGCCGAGCAGGAGCGCAAGGCGAAGGAGGCCGCGGAGCAGAAGCGTCTGGCTGAACTGAAGCAGGCGCAGGCGGAGGCGGAGAAGAAGCGCGTCGCCGAAGAGAAGCGTGCCGCAGAGCTGGCGGCCCAGCGCAAGAAGGAAGAGGACGCGCGCAAGAAGGCCGCCGCGGAGCAGGAGCTGAAGACCAAGATGGCGGAGGCGCAGCGCCAGATGGAGGCCGAGGCGCAACGGCGGGCGCAGGAGCGCGCCCGGCAGAACAGCACGCTGACCCAGCGCTATGTGGCTGATATCCGCAACAAGGTGGAGCGCAACTGGCTGCGCCCACCCACTGCGCGCCCCGGCATGACCTGCACGGTACTGGTGCAGCAGCTGCCTACCGGCGATGTGGTGGGCGTGCGCATCACGCGCGGCAGCGGCGATGCGGTATTCGATCGTTCGGTGGAGAATGCGGTGCACAAGGCCTCGCCGCTGCCACCGCCGCCGGTGCCGGAGATTTGGGAACGTGAAATCGAATTTATCTTCGAAGCGAGGTAATGCCTTGAACGCGCTGAGAGTGCTGTTGCTGTTGAGCATGCTGCTGGCCGGTACGGCCCAGGCCCGGCTCAGTATCGAAATCACCCAGGGCATGGAGGGTGCGATGCCCATCGCTGTGGTGCCCTTCGGCTGGAGCGGCCCCGGCGCGCCGGCTCAGGACCTGGCGGACATCATCCGCACCGACCTGGCGCGCAGCGGCCAGTTCGCGCCGCTGGAGGTGCCGCGCCTGCCGCAGTTGCCGGTGGATGGGCGCGACGTCAATTTCAATCTCTGGCGCGGTGTCGGCAGCGACAGCCTGGTGATTGGCCGGCTGGAACTGCGCGACGGCCGTTATCAGGTGCAGTTCCAGTTGTTTGATACGGTGCGCGGCGTGCAATTGGCCGGTTACACCATGCAGGCTGATGCGGCGCGGCTGCGTCGGGTGGCACACCAGATCGCCGACATCATTTACCAGCGCCTCACCGGCCAGCGCGGCGCCTTCGATACCCACATCGCCTATGTCACGGTGGAAAATCTCGAGGCAGGCAAGCGGCGCTTCCGTCTGGAGGTGGCCGATGCCGATGGCCACAACGAACAGGTGATCCTCAACTCCGGCCAGCCCTTGATGTCGCCGGCCTGGTCGCCGGACGGCCGGCGGCTGGCCTATGTGTCGTTCGAGGGCGGCCGGTCGATGATCTACGTGCAGGACGTCGCCAGCGGTCAGCGCAAGAAGGTGGCTGAGTTTGCCGGCATCAACAGTGCGCCGGACTTCTCCCCCGATGGCCAGCGTCTGGCGTTGACCCTGTCCCGCGACGGCAACCCCGAGATCTACGTGCTGGAACTGGACAGCGGGCGCCTGACGCGTGTGACGCAGCACTACGCCATCGACACCGAGCCGGTCTGGACGCCGGATGGCCGCGCCTTGTACTTCACCTCCGATCGGGGCGGGCGCCCACAAGTCTATCGGGTGCGTCTCGATGCCGCCGGGCGACCGCTGGATACGCCGCAACGCGTCACCTTCGAGGGCATTTACAATGCCAGCCCGGCGCTGTCGGCCGACGGCAAGCGGCTGGCGATGGTGCATGGCGATGGCAACCGCTTCCGGGTCGCGGTGCTGGAGCTGGAAACCGGCACCTTGCGTGTGTTGACCGAGACGCGGCTTGATGAGTCGCCCAGTTTTTCCCCCAATGGTGCCATGGTGCTGTATGCCACCGAGGTGGGGGATCGCGGCGTGCTGGAAGCTGTATCGGCAGATGGCCGGGCGCGGCAGCGGTTGCGCCTGAATAAAGGCGATGTGCGTGAGCCGGCCTGGTCACCCTTCTTCGGCGAATAGGAGTAACGACATGAACAGAAAACTCGGGACCTTTTGGTTGGTCGGCTTGAGCAGCCTGCTGCTGGTGGCCTGCGGCAGCCTGGAACAGCGGCCGGAAGATATGCCCGCAGAGGACGGCGGCATCGCTGCCGGCGAGGTGCCGGCAGGCGAGGGGGCCGAGAGCGGTGGCGCGCAGTTGGGTGGGGAGTTTGGCACCGCGCCGCTGACCGACCCGGCCAGCCCGCTGGCCAAGCGTGTCATCTACTTTGCCTTTGACAGCAGCGATGTCACGCCGGAGGGGCGCGATCTGATCGCCACCCACGCCCGCTATCTGGCGCAGAACCCGGAAATTTCCGTGGTGCTGGAAGGGCATGCCGACGAGCGCGGCTCCCGGGAGTACAATCTGGCGCTGGGCGAGCGCCGCGCCAAGGCGGTGGAGCGCCTGATGACGCTGCAGGGTGTCGGTGCGCGCCAGCTGCAGGTGATCAGCTTTGGCGAGGAGCGGCCGGTGGCCTTCGGCCATGACGAGTCGGCCTGGCAGCTGAGTCGCCGTGTGGAACTGCTTTATTCGGGATACTGATGATGACACGACAGAACTCTTTGATCGCATGTCTGCTCGCTCCGCTGCTGGCGGTGCCGCTGGCACATGCTGCCGAGCCGCTGGAGGAGCGTGTGGCCCGCCTGGAGCGGCAGGTGGAGAGCCAGGCCCTGGTGGACATGGCTCTGCGCCTGGATCGCCTGGAGCAGGAGGTGCAGCAGTTGCGCGGACAGGTGGAGGAGCAGACCCACGCCGTCGGCGAACTGCGCCAGCGTCAGCGCGATCTGTATCTCGACATCGACCGCCGCTTGTCGCGGCTGGAGCGCGAAGGCGGTACCACGGCGCCGCAGGCCATGGTGTCACCACCGGCCGCGGCGCCGGTGGCCGCGCCCAGCGTGGCGGCGCCGGCGGCAGCACCTTCGCCCGCAGTGGCTGCCACCGCGCCAGCGATGGCTCCGGCATCAGCGCCGGCGCCGGTGTCGGCCGCCAATGCGGACAGGGAGCGCGAGGCCTATCAGCAGGCCTTCGATCAGCTGCGCGAGCTGCGCTACGAGCAGGCGATTACCGCCTTCCGTGCCTTCCTCAAGGAGTATCCGGATGGCCGTTACGGCCACATTGCGCAGTACTGGATCGGCGAGGCCAATTACGCCCAGCGCAACTTCAAACAGGCCGTGGCCGACTACCGCGTACTGCTGCAGCGCTACCCCAAGAGCCCCAAGCTGGCCGAGGCGATGCTGAAGATCGGCTACAGCCAGTACGAGCTGGGTGACAAGGCCGAGGCGCGCAAGATCCTCACCGAACTGGCGCGTCTCTATCCGGATACCACCGAGGCCGGCCAGGCCAACGCCTTCCTGCAGAAGATGCGCGGCGAAGGCAGCTGATAAGATGGTTGCAGGTTTCAAGTTGCAAGTGACAAGAAACTCGAACTGATAGTGGCTACAGGCCGCAGCGGGTGTGCAGTTCATGCTGTTACATCGCTGTGTGCGCTGTGGCTGATATGCCTTCTGGATTCCCATGGACGAAGCCCGTCTGCGCATCACTGAGATATTCCATTCCCTGCAGGGCGAGTCGCGCAGCGTCGGCTTTCCCACGGTATTCGTGCGCCTGACCGGTTGTCCGCTGCGCTGCAATTACTGCGATACGGAATATGCCTTCAGCGGCGGCGAATGGATGACGCTGGAGCAGGTGCTGGAGCAGGTGGCGGGCTATGGCGCGCACCATGTCTGTGTCACCGGCGGCGAGCCGCTGGCGCAGCGTGCCTGTCTTGCGCTGCTCACGCGGCTGTGCGACGCCGGCTATGAGGTGTCGCTGGAGACCTCCGGTGCGCTGGATGTGGCGGCGGTGGATGCGCGGGTGAGCAAGGTAATGGATCTGAAAACACCGGCCTCGGGCGAGGCGGCGAAGAACCGTTACGAAAATATCGAGTGGTTGACCGCGCACGATCAGGTCAAGCTGGTGCTGTGCGACCGGGCCGACTACGATTGGGCGCGCGAAATCATCGCGCGCCATGACCTCACGGCGCGCTGCGAGGTACTGCTGTCGCCCTGTCATGGCCGGCTGGAGCCGGCGCAGCTGGCGGACTGGATTCTCGCCGACCGCTTGCCGGTGCGTTTCCAGTTGCAGTTGCACAAGATTCTGTGGGGCGAGGCGCGCGGCAAATGACGCTGCAACGTGCAGTCGTACTGGTGTCTGGCGGGCTGGATTCGGCCACCGCGCTGGCCATGGCCAGGGCGCAGGGCTTTGCCTGTTACGCCCTCAGTTTCGACTACGGCCAGCGCCACCGCTGCGAACTGGCAGCGGCGGCGCGGGTGGCGCGCAGCCTGGGCGCAGTGGAGCACCGCACCTTTCCGCTGGACCTGCGCCAGTTTGGCGGTTCGGCGCTGACCGACGACGCCATCGCGGTGCCCGAGGCGCCGGGGGACGGCATCCCGGTCACCTATGTGCCGGCGCGCAACACCGTGTTCCTGTCCCTGGCGCTGGCCTGGGCCGAGGTGCTGGGGGCAGGGGACATCTTCATCGGCGTAAATGCCGTGGACTATTCCGGCTATCCCGATTGCCGGCCGGAATTCATCACCGCATTCGAACAAATGGCAAATTTGGCCACCCGTGCCGGCGTCGAAGGTCGGCATCTCACCGTTCATGCCCCCCTGATCCACATGAGCAAGGCGGAAATCATCCGCACCGGCACCGCTCTGGGGGTGGATTACGGCCAGACCCTGTCCTGCTACAACCCGGATGGCGCCGGGCGGGCCTGTGGCCTGTGCGATTCCTGCCGCCTGCGGGCCGCCGGCTTTGCCGCCGCCGGCCTGCCCGACCCCACCCCCTACCAATAGGGATACTGCATCCCTTGTCCCGCTGGGGTATTTTTGTCCGGCTGATTTCCTGGAATAACCGGCCGCACTACTCCATCTACTATGAGCTGCCGCCGTTTGCGGTGCCCGCCGTACCCGTACCGGCCGCCAGCGGTCAGACCTATCGTCGCGAGGAGACACTATGATTTTTGACAGCTTTGCCGAGGCACAATCCGTGCTGCTGTGGTCCACCTTTGCCATCGCCCTGGTGATGGGCGCGGTGGTGAACAAGACCAATTTCTGCACCATGGGTGCGGTATCCGATGCGGTGAACATGGGGGACTGGGGCCGCATGCGCGCCTGGCTGCTGGCCATCGCCGTGGCGCTGGTCGGTGTGGTGGTGCTGGAGGCGGCCGGTCTGGTGGCGGCCAATGATGCCTTCCCGCCGTATCGCATGGGGCAGCTGGTGTGGGCGGAGAATCTGCTCGGCGGCATCCTCTTCGGCATCGGCATGACCCTGGCCAGCGGCTGCGGCAACAAGTGTTTGATCCGCATCGGCGGTGGCAACATCAAGTCCATCATGGTGCTGCTGATCATTGGCGTCATCGCCTACTTCATGGTCAATCCCTTCCCGGGCAGCGATCAGACCCTGATGTCCGTGCTGTTCATCGACTGGATTCGCCCGCTGGCGGTGAATGTCGGCCCTTACCAGGACCTCGGTTCGCTGGTGAGCAGCGACAATGCCGTGATGGCACGCCTGGTGATCGGCGGCTTCATCGCCGCCTTCCTGCTGCTGGTGATCCTCAAGTCGGCGGAGTTCCGCTCTAGCTTCGACAACATCCTCGGCGGCGTGGTGGTCGGCCTGTGCGTGGTCGGGGCCTGGTATGTCACCTCCAATCTCAACCTCAACATCGAGGACGAGGTGGTGGCCCTGCGCCATGCCGTGACCCCGGACTACTGGGACATGTACACCGATTTCCATGAGGGCATCGAGGAGAAGCCGGTGGCGGCGCCGCTCAGCCCGCAGTCCTTCACCTTCATCAACCCGATGGGGCAGACGGTCGGCTATGCCGCCCAGGGCTTCGACAGCACCCTGCTGACCTTCGGCATCATGTCGGTGTTCGGCGTGATCCTCGGTTCGCTGCTGTGGTCGCTGCTGAGCAAGGGCTTCCGCATCGAGTGGTTTGCCAGCTTCAAGGATTTCCTCAATCACTTCATCGGCGCCGTGCTGATGGGCTTCGGCGGCGTGCTGGCCATGGGTTGCACCGTGGGCCAGGCCATCACCGGCGTGTCCACCCTGGCCGTGGGCTCCATCATCACCTTCATCGCCATCGTCTTCGGCAGCGCGCTGACCATGAAGATCCAGTACTACAAGATGGTGTATGAGGATGAGGCCACCTTCGGCAAGGCCCTGATTACCGCTCTGGTGGATATGCGCCTGCTGCCTGCGGGCATGCGCAAGCTGGACGCGGTGTGAGGCCATGAGCGGCCCCGCCCCTTGGGGCGGGGCCGGCCGCGCGGCTTCCCGCTTGCCATTTCTGCCCAGTGCGTTACCATATGCGGCTTCTTTAATCTGGGTCGTTAGCTCAGCCGGTAGAGCACTCGGCTTTTAACCGATTGGTCGTGAGTTCGAGTCTCACACGACCCACCAATTCCTGCGAAAAGCCCGCCTGATGCGGGCTTTTTCGTTTCCGGGTGCGTAAGATGGGGCCACCTATCCGTTGCTCATCCCCGGAGCCGAGACCCATGGTCGACCAGACTGAAGGCACTGGCAGAAAGGCCACCGTATCGAGTGCGGCTGTATCCGCTGCAGAGCATACGCCGCTGGAGCAGCGCTCGTTTCTCCTGTTGCTCGCGCTGGTGACGGCGCTGTTTCTTTATCTGCTGCAACCGTTTTTCGGTGCGGTGTTCTGGGCCTGCGTCCTCGGCCTGCTGTTCCATCCCCTGCACAAACGCCTGCTGCTGCTCTGGGGCGATCGGCGCAACCTGGCCGCGGTAGCGACCCTGGCGGTGTGCGTCGTTATCGGCGTGGTGCCGTCACTCTTCGTGGTCGGTTCGTTTCTGCAGGAGGGCGCCGGCCTGTATCAGCGTCTGCAGAGCGGCGACCTCAACCTCGGCAGTTATATCGACCGCATCCGGCAGGGTTTCCCGATGGTGCAGCAGCTGCTGGAGACGCTGAATCTGGATCTCGGCACGCTCAAGGAACAGCTGTCCGGTGCCGCCATCACGCTCAGCCGGCATCTGGCGCAAAATGCCGTCCAGCTCGGTCAGGGTACCCTGCAGTTCCTGGTCAGCATCGGTCTGATGCTCTATGTGGCGTTCTTCATGCTGCGCGATGGCCCGCGACTGATTGCCCTGTTGATCCGCGCCTTGCCGTTGGGCGACGCCCGCGAGCGCCTGCTGTTCGACAAGTTCGCCGAGGTGACGCGCGCGACGGTAAAGGGCAATCTGGTGGTGGCCGTGGTGCAGGGCGGCCTGGGGGGACTCATTTTCTGGTTGCTCGGCATCCAGGGGGCACTGCTGTGGGGCGTGGTGATGACCCTGCTGTCACTTATTCCGGTGGTTGGCGCCAGCCTGATCTGGGGGCCGGTGGCGATCTATCTGTTTGCCATCGGTGACTGGGGCCAGGGTTTGATTCTGACCGTCTTCGGTGCGGGGGTGATTGGCCTGGTGGACAACGTGCTGCGCCCGCTGCTGGTGGGGCGCGATACCAAACTGCCCGACTATATCGTGCTGTTGTCGACCCTCGGCGGTTTCGTCCTGTTCGGAATGAACGGGTTCGTGATTGGGCCGTTGATCGCGGCGTTGTTTGTCGCCTTCTGGGAGATATTCATCCGCGAGTTCAATACGCCAATGTCGCAGCCGACCGGACAGGTACCGCTGGCGGATCAGGGCGACGGCCGGGAGTAACTTGCCTGGGTGGCCGCTCGGGCGGCGTCAACCAGACACGGCCCACCCGGTTCCTACTCTGCCGCAGCATCCCGGGGTGGGCATGTGCACGGGCGTGCAACTGAGTGAATGATGGGGGCGGCGTATGGATCTCACCCTGCTGATCGTGCTGATCTTGCTGAATGGCGTCTTCGCCATGTCGGAAATTGCCCTGGTGACGGCGCGCAAAAGCCGTCTGCAGCGGCTGGCCGAGGATGGGGACAAGTCGGCAGTCATTGCCCTGCGCCTGGGCGAGGAACCGACGCAGTTTCTTTCCACCGTGCAAATCGGCATCACCGCCATCGGTATCCTGAATGGCATCGTCGGTGAGGCGGCCCTGGCCGGCCCCCTGGCCAGCCTGCTGCATGGGTTGGGGCTCAACATGAATGCCAGCGCCATGGGCGCCACGGCGATCGTGGTGGTGAGCATCACGTATGTTTCCATCGTCATCGGCGAGCTGGTGCCGAAACGCATCGCGCAATTCAATGCCGAGGGCATTGCGCGCCTGATGGCGCGGCCGATTGCGCTGCTGGCGCTCATGACGCGGCCCTTTGTCCATCTGCTGTCGCTGTCGACCGATGGCCTGCTGCGCCTGCTGGGCAAATCGGCGTTGCGCAGCGCCCATCTGACCGAAGAAGACATCCATGCGGTGCTGGCCGAGGGGTCGCAGACCGGCTTGATCGAGCAGCAGGAGCATGCGCTGGTGCGCAACGTATTCCGTCTCGATGAGCGGCAGATCACCTCCTTGATGACGCCGCGCAGCGACATCGTCTATCTGGACCTCAATCAGCCTTTCGAAGACAGCCTGGCGCTGGTGCTGAATTCTGAACACTCGCGTTTCCCGGTGTGTCGCGGTGGCCTGCACGAGGTGCTGGGGGTCGTCACCGCCAAGCGCCTGCTCAGACAGTGCATGCGGGCGGAGCGGAGCGATCTGACGGCCAATCTGCAGTCCTGTGTCTACGTGCCGGAATCGTTGAGCGGCATGAAGCTGCTGGAGCATTTCCGCGAATCCGGCGTGCAGATGGTCTTTGTGGTCGACGAGTACGGCGAGATTCAGGGTCTCATCACCCTGCAGAACGTGCTCGAGGCCCTGGCCGGAGAATTCAAGCCACGCGACCCTGAGGATGTGTGGGCGGTTCAGCGCGAGGATGGTTCGTGGCTGCTCGATGGCCTCATTCCGGTGCCGGAACTCAAGGATCGGCTCGCCCTGAAGCGGGTGCCCGAGGAGGACAGACAGCGCTATAACACCCTGAGCGGCATGATGATGTGGTTGAGCGGCGATGTGCCGCGCACCGGTGAGGTGGTCGAGTGGGAAGGCTGGCGGCTTGAAGTCATTGATCTCGACGGCAACCGGGTCGACAAGGTACTGGCCAGTCGCCTGGAGGCGGGCACAGGGACTGCAGCGGCCGCGCCGGACAAGGCGGACTGAAAAGAAATCGCTCCCTTCTGCCGCGTGCGGTGTGGGTACTGCTCGGTGGGTACAGTGCCGTCCTGCCCAGGGGAGTATGTCGGCAGGCAACAGGGGAAGGCGGGGGAGTACGGGGAGATAACGGGGTGCGCAGTGCGCACCCCGTCGTTTATCAGAACACAATATTCAGCATGGTCAGGGCCACGATCAGGAACAGCACGGTCATGATGCCGCCGGCACGCATGTAGTCGGCCACGCGATAGCCGCCGGGGCCCATCAGCAGGGCATTGACCTGATGGGTGGGCAGGAAGAACGAGTTGGAGGTGGCGATGGCCACGGTGAGGGCGAACACCGCGGGGTTGGCACCGGCCTGGATGGCAATGTTCACTGCCAGCGGCACCAGCAGCACGGTGGCGCCGACGTTGGACATCACCAGGGTGAAGAAGGTGGCCAGGATGGCGATCACCGCCTGCAGCAGGATGTGGTTAACGTCGCCGCCGAGGATCTGCAGGGTTTGCACCGCGATCCAGTTGGCGGTGCCGGTGGATTCCACGGCCTGACCCAGCGGGATCAGGCTGGCGAGCAGGAACACGCTCTTCCAGCTCACCGCGCCGTAGGCCTCATCCATGGTCAGCACGCCGCTCAGGATCATGCCCACCGCACCGGTAAGCAGCGCAACGGACAGGCGCACGTCGGTGAACAGGATCAGCCCCAGGGCGATGAGGAAGAAGCCGAGGGCAAACTGGACCTTGTGCGGGCGCAGCTCTTCGTGCGGGTAATCGGTGGTGATCACCAGGAAGTCGCGGCGGTTCTTCTCGGCAGCGGCCAGGTCGTCCCAGCGGCTGTGTTGTACCAGGGTGTCACCGGACTGCAGCACCAGCTGGCGCAGGTTTTCACGGATGACTTCGCTGCCGCGGTACACCGCCAGCACATTGAGGCCAAAGGTCTTGCGCAGACGGACGTCCTGCAACGACTTGCCCACCAGGCGCGAGTTGGGGGGGATGACGATCTCGGAGATGCCGGCGCGGGACGGCGTCAGCATGTCGGCGAAATTGCTCAAGCCGCCAGTACGCTCCAGGCGATAGGCATCGGCCTGACGCTGCACCGCCTCGTTGCTGCCCATCAGGGCCAGCACCGCGCCGGCGGGTACGGTCACATCACGCGAGGGGGCAACGCGTACGTCATCGCCGATGCGCAGGGCGATGATGGAGACATCATGCCCCAGGGCAGCCTCCAGCTCCTCGATGGTCTTGTCGGCCAGCGGGCTGCCTGCCGCAACAGCCAGTTCGAAGATATCGCCGGCCAAGCCGTACTGGCTGCGGAAATACTCCATGGTGCTCATGCCCTCGCCGCCTTCGCTCTTGATGGACGGCAGCACGAAGCGGCCCGCCAGCACGAAGTAGATGATGCCGGTGGCAACCAGGGCGAGGCCGATGGGGGTGACCGCGAACAGCTCGAAGGTCTCCATCTCCGGCAGGCCCTGAGCGACAAGCGATTTGTTGGAGGTGAGGATCAGGTCGTTGAGCAGAATCAGCGGGCTGGAACCGATCATGGTGATGGTGCCGCCGAGGATGGCGCAGAAGCCCATTGGCATCAGCAGGCGCGACATCGGCAGGCCGGTGCGAGTGGAGATGCGGCTCACCACCGGCAGGAACAGGGCGGCAGCACCGACGTTCTGCATGAAGCTGGAAATAAAGCCCACGGTACTGGAGATGAGCGGGATGATGCGTTGTTCGGTGGAGCCGCCGACCTTCATGATAAACGCGGCGACCTTGCTCATCACGCCGGTCTTGTCCAGGCCGGCGCCGATGATCATCACCGCGATGATGGAGATCACCGCGTTGGCGGCAAAGCCGTCGAACAGGTGCTTGGTGTCCACCAGCGAGGGCACGATGCTGTCAGGAATGACGGTGGTGAGGCCGAGCAGCACCATCACCAGCACGGCAGCCACGTCGACGCGCACGATTTCCGAGACGAACAGATAAATGGTAAAGGCAAGAAACGCCATCACCCACATCATTTCCGTGGTGAGGGTCAGATTTTCCAACGTCCTGCTCCTTAAGTATTTGATTTGGCTGCGATGTCCGTCGGGCGAACAGGCAGGTATGGCGGTGGGCGGCAGTTTGCGTCGCGGCTGGAAACAGGGGGCCGGCCGCTTGAGCATTTGTCATGATACTGAAAACGGCCATGGCGTGCCAATGCGGGGCAGGCGCTGCGCCCTGGGCACGGCGGCGAAACTGACGAGTTCGGTAGTGGGTCGGAGCAGCCCATAAAAAAACCCGGCCGGAGCCGGGTTTTTGGGTGCAGTACAGCGGTGTTTACTTGCGCGTACCCGGGCCGTTCACCTCGATACCGTTGCTCATGTAGGTATGGAAGTATTCCAGGGCGCGGTACTCGTCACCCTGATTCGGGAAGGCCTTGGCGCGCACCTGCTCGTTGCAGCCGCCATAGCGGCGGTGCAGGGTACCCAGCTCACCCCATTTCTGGCGGAACACCGGGAAATGGGTGGTGTGGCCCAGGGCCGGGCTCAGCATCTCGGCACGGATATAGTGGCCGGCGCTGTCCTTGTGGCAGTTGGCGCAGGACAGGTTGAGCTGGCCGCGCTTCATGTAGAAATGACGCTTGCCGCGCTCGTACCAGGCCAGGGCGTTGGGGTCATTGGGGACTACGACATTCACCTTCTTGCCGCGCGAGGTGTAGGCCATATAGGCGGTCACCGCCGCAATGTCACCCTTCTTGCCCGGCAGCGGTTTCTCGCCGTTCTTGACGCGGCACTCCTGCACCTCCTGCTCCAGTGTCTTGACCGTATTCTTGGCGGCATCGAAGTAGGGGTAGTTCTGGCTGATGCCAACGCCGCCATTGGGGAAGCAGCTGCCGTAGGTCTTGCCGTTGGCGAACGGGGTCTTGAACAGTTTCTCGCCCTTCTTCAACTGATCTTCATAGGGCGGGAAATCCTCTTCCAGCGCTTCCCAGGTGACGCGGGAGACCGGGTCGATGGCGTAGACGCCGTTACCGAACTCATTCAGCGAGACACCGGGGAACTTCTTCATGTAGTACTCGCGGAACTCCTTGAGATCCTGCTGCGGCGAGGCCTGGGCGGCTAGCGGCGCGCCAGCCAGCAGTGCCAGCGCGGTTGCTGTGGTGAGCAATGCTTTCATATCCTGACTCCTCTTACATCTGGCATGTAGTGTTTTTATTGCGGGAGACTCTTAGCCGATAGCCGCCTCGGTCGAATCCTTCTCGCCCTTGTTGTCGACCCAGGAGAGGCTGACCTTGTCACCCTTCTTGGCGCCGGAGAACTCGATGGAGAGATAGGG
>Ga0172382_10001849_pt1 | contig 36684 bp, 35 predicted proteins | sample Leawel138RmetaG_FD_122245 | JGI IMG/M metagenome (GOLD analysis project Ga0172382, IMG submission 122245) | Leachate microbial communities from a municipal landfill in Southern Ontario, Canada - Leachate well 138R metaG | ecosystem: Engineered > Solid waste > Landfill > Unclassified | place... | reverse complement strand
GCACGCGGCATCGGAACCGGCACGGTGATGCGCATCAACGTGTCACCCGTGCAGCTGGTCACGGACGGTTTCGTCGAGTCGGTGGCCGGTATCGTCGACGAATTCGACCTCGACGAGGGGTCCGTGTGCCTGGAGATCACCGAGAGCGTGGTGGTGCAGGACATCGAGACCACCCGGGTCACCCTCAAGGGTCTCAAGGAGGCCGGTGTCCGCATCGCGATCGACGACTTCGGCACCGGATACAGCGCGCTGTCGCACCTGAAGTCGCTGCCGGTGGACACCCTCAAGATCGACAAGAGCTTCGTCCGTGAACTCGGTTCCGATCCAGGCGATCTCGCGATCGTGCGAGCGGTCATCGCGCTCGCCGAAGCGTTCGGTCTGGAGTTGGTGGCCGAAGGCGTCGAAACCGAGGCCGCCGCAATGACCTTGCTGCGCCACGGGTGCCATCGAGCCCAGGGATTCCTGCTGTCGCGCCCGATCGACGGTGCCGCGATGAAAGCCCTGCTTGCCCGAGGCCGGGTCCCGGTCAGCTTCGCGAAGTCCTGACCTCCGGGGCGGCCGGCCGCGAGCTGTGAAGGGGGCAGACCTGGGCCACGGCGCTGTCGGAGGTCAGGAGTTCGACTCGCCCGAAACGGCTGGCCTCCTTGCCGACCAGCGCGACACGTAGCGGTGCATGTCCGGGAAGGTTGGGCAGGGACGCGCCGCGGGCGGGAATCCCGTTGCGACAGATGAGCACGCCGTGGCGCGCCCGGACGGTCAGCGGACCACTCTCGGTGCCGAAGACCGCCCCGGTCACCACACCGTCCTCGAACACCAGGCGCTCGAACCGAGTGACGGGGTTCGGAAATATGTCGCGGTCGCGGGCTTCGTCGCTGAGCCAATCGTGTACCGAACCGACCGTATCGTCGGGATCCGGCGCCATCACCCCGATCTCGGTGACCTTGAACAGGTCGCCGTCCCCACCATCCAGCGTCGTCGAGGTCCAGTCGGTGACCTGGGTGTACAGATAGCCCGACGGCGACGGAACGCAGACCGCGGCCCACTCCCGCAGCCGCGGGCCCTCGAAGGGCGGCACCATCCGTCCGCGCGCCGGCGTGGTCTCGCTCATCAGCCGCACGGGAAGATCCGGATCGAGTTGCCGCAGGCCTGCCACGTCGAGATCTGCGGTCAGCTGACCGAGGTATTCGACGGTGTCCTCGTCGCCGGCGTGGTCGAACCAGCCGCGATCGGCGTCCGTGGGCGACGGCGCAGTGGCGAGAAATACCTCTCCGTCTTGTTCGACAGCTGCAATTGCCGTCGCCAGTCCAGCCAAACCGGTGTCGGTGCACACCACGTCGACTTCGTCGTCCCAATCGGGCTCGCAGAACAAGGTTATTTGCCTCTTATTTGCCGTGACCGGAGTTTCTCGGCCCGCTAAAGGCTATGGCATCGGCAATATCGACACCAAACCGAATTGTGTCTGCGGGTCACCACAGCCGTGATGGGGTCTGAGGGGATTTGCCATCACGACTGTGGCAACTGACAAAAACTATCACCGAAGCGCCGTTCGGGCCCGGTACGCCCGCTGCCCGACGGGTCCGGGGCGGGCTCGACAAGCGGGGACAGGGCGTCCGAGGACACAATGCACCCCCGGTGTGACCCCCACTTAACTAACTAGGTTTACTGTGTTTCTGGCGTTCTGTGGGAGGAGACAGCGATGGACCTGGAGTGGTCGGCCACCGACCTGGCGTTCCGCGACGAGGTGCGGGCCTTTCTCGACGACAGGTTGACCCCTGAACTGCGCCGCGCCGGACGCCTGATGACCAGCGTGTACGCCGACCACGATGCGAGCATGGCGTGGCAGCAGATCCTGCACGAGCGCGGCTGGGCGGCACCGGCGTGGCCGGTGGCCCACGGCGGCTGCGACTGGAGCCTGACCCAGCACTACATCTTCAGCCGGGAGTCCACCCTGGCGGGCGCGCCGTCACTGTCGCCGATGGGAATCAGGATGGTCGCCCACGCGATCATCAGGTTCGGCTCCGACGAGCAAAAGAACTACTTCTTGCCGCGCATCCTCACCGGCGAGGTCTTCTTCTGCCAGGGCTACTCGGAGCCGGAGGCCGGCTCCGATCTCGCCGCGCTGTCGATGGCGGCCCGTGACGACGGGGATCACCTGGTCTGCACCGGCAGCAAGATCTGGACCACGCACGCCCGGGAAGCCAACTGGATGTTCGCACTGGTGCGCACCACCCGCTCGGAGAAGAAGCAGCGGGGCATCACGTTCGTCCTGATCGACATGTCGACACCGGGCATCGAGATCCGACCGCTGGTGATGACCTCCGGCGAAGAGGTGCAGAACCAGGTCTTCTTCGACGACGTGCGCGTGCCGAAGGCCAACGTCATCGGTGAGATCGACGACGGCTGGACCGTGGCCAAGTACCTGCTGGAGTTCGAACGCGGCGGTGGCGCCTCCGCCCCGGCCCTCCAGGTGATGGTCGAGGAGATCACCACCGCGGCCGCCGGACAACCCGGCCCCTCCGGCGGACGGCTTCTCGACGATCCCGCCTTCGCGCGCAAGCTCGCCGACGTCCGGATCCGCACCGAGGTCCTGGAAATCCTCGAGTACCAGGTACTGGCCGTGGTGGCCGAAGGCGGTAACCCCGGAGCGAAGTCGTCGATGCTCAAGGTGCTCAGCACCGAGCTCAGCCAAGCCATCACCGAACTGGCCATGGAGGCCGCCGGCCCCCGCGGACGGGTGTATCAACCGCATGCGACGTGTCCCGGCGGACCCATCGCCGAGTTCGAGCCGCCCGCCGATGATTACGTCAGCGGCGAACCCTGGCAGGCCGTCGCACCACTGCGGTACTTCAATGACCGCGCCGGCTCGATCTATGCCGGGAGCAACGAAATTCAGCGCAATATCCTCGCCAAGGCTGCATTGGGGCTGTAGATGGACTTCAAACTCAACGACGAACAGGAATTGTTGCGCAGCGGGCTCACCAGGTTTCTGGCCACCCGCTACGACCTGGAGAAGAGCCGCGCGGCGGCCAAGACCGGCCTCGGCTGGCAGCCCGAGATCTGGCGTACCTTCGCCGAGGAACTCGGCATCCTCGGCGCCGCGCTGCCCGAGGAGAACGGCGGCATCGGCGGCGGACCGGTGGAGATGATGCTGATCGCCGAAGCGCTGGGACACGCGCTCGTGGTCGAACCTTACGTCGACACCGCCGTCGTGGCCGCCGGGCTACTGCTGCGCGCCGGGGGTGACACCGCCACCGCGCTGCTGGAGGAGATCGTCGCCGGCACCGCGATCGTGTCGCTGGCCGCCACCGAACCCACCTCCGGCGAGTTCTGGCAGGACGTCACCACCAGCGCCACCCGCGACGGTGACAGCTGGGTCCTGAGGGGACAGAAGATCGTTTCGGCGAGCACCCCGCTGGCCAGTCACGTGCTGGTCACCGCGCGCACGTCGGGCGAACGAGCCGACGCGGACGGCATCTCACTGTTCCTTGTCGAACTCGGTTCGGCCGCAACGGATATCACGCTGCACCACTATCGCACGGTCGACGATCGACGGGCCTCCGACATCGCGCTCGACGGTCTGCGGCTACCGACGACGGCGCTGTTGGGCGCCGAAGGCGGTGCGTGGCCGTCGATCGCTCTGGCTCGCGACGAGGGCGCCGCGGCGATCTGCGCCGAGGCGGTCGGCGGCATGCGCAAGGTGCTGGCCGACACCGTCGAATACTGCAAGCAACGCCAGCAGTTCGGCCAATCCATCGGAAGCTTCCAGGTGTTGCAGCACCGGATGGTCGACATGTACATGGAAGTCGAACAGTCCGCGGCGGCGGTGCTGTTGGCGGTCCTCAAGCTCGACAGCGACGACGTCACCCGAGCCAGGGCGGTCTCGGCCGCCAAGGCGACGGTCGGGCGCGCCGCACAGTTCGTCGGCCAACAGGCGGTGCAACTGCACGGCGGTATGGGCATGACCGAAGAACTGGCGATCGGCCATTACTTCAAGCGGCTGACCGCCCTGCAGTTCGAGTTCGGGTCCACCGACCACCACGTCACCCGGTATGCCCGGCTGACCAATCGCTGAGTCGGCCGGTCGACAGCGACCGCCCGGCCCTCAGCGGCCTGCGGTCGTCACCTCCTGGCCACGATCACCGGCCCGCGGGCCGACCGCACGACCTGGGAGCCCACCGAGCCGAGCAGCATTCCGCCGAACCCGCCGCGGCCGTGGCTACCGACCACGAGGAGCTGACCCTTGGCCGCCTCCTCCAGCAGTCGACGGGCCGGTTGGTCACGACACACCACCCGATGCACGGTGACGTCGGGGTAGCGCTCCTGCCAGCCCGCCAACCGCTCGGCGAGCAGCATGTCCTCCTCCGGCTGTATCTCGGCCCAACCGGCACCGGGCAGCTCGTATCCGGCGTCACTCCAGGTGTGCACCGCGACCAGATCGACGCCGCGGAACGACGCCTCGTCGAACGCGATGGCGGTGGCATGCTCGGAGGCCGGCGAGCCGTCCACCCCCACCACCACCGGCGCCGCGCGGGATGCGGGATCAGCGGGTCCTCGTCGTGGATCACCGCCACCGGGCAGTGCGCGTGGTGTACCACCCCGGAACTGACCGAGCCGAGCAGACGACGTTCCCACTTACCCAGACCCCGACTGCCCATGACGAGCATCTCGGCGTCCTTGGCCAGATCGACCAGTGCGGCGACGGGTTGACCGGAAAGCACCTCCTCGTCCACGGTCAGCGCTTCACCACCCTCGGTGGCCGCAGTCACCAGGGCACGCGCATCGGTGAGAATCCGTTCGGCTTCCAGCTTCTCGTCCTCGAAGAAGGCGGCGGGAAGCGGAACCTGAATCCACGACTGCGTCGCAGCGCTGGGCAGCACGTGGGCCAACGTCAGCGGGATGCGGCGCATGGCGGCATCGCGGGCGGCCCAGTCGACCGCGACACGGGATGCGTCCGAACCGTCCACTGCGACAACGATGCCGACGGGTGCGGGTTGGGTGGACATCTGGGCGCCTCCTCGATGAGATCGGCGGCACGCTACCGCCGGACAATACGACAGTAACGCCGAGGCGGGCGCGCGGGTCAGTGGTCGGCCGTCACCGTGCGCAGGGACCAAAGTCCTCTGTAGCGATCTCAGCTCACGGTCGTCGGCGCCTCGGCGACGTCGACCAGCATCACCTCGGGCCGGGCAGGTACCTGGTCGGCCAGGAACCAGCGGAACGCCAGGTTCCCGCGCGGGTAGTCCAGCGTGGTCAGGGAGTTCGGGTGGCTCGTCATCCCCCGCGACACCACGACCGTGACCGAGCCGTCGCTGTTGGGTACTGCGGTGAACCCGTTGACCGAGCTACGGGCGTCGGACACACCCGGAACGGCCATGAACTGGTTCCACACCACGAGGTTCCAGAACCGGCAGCTCGGAGGTCGGTGCGTGATGACGAGCGCCTCGCCCTCGGCGAGGTCGAAACTGCCGTACGCATAGCAGGCGTCACGCGCCGACCAGCCGAAGTTGGCGTCCGGAACCTGGTAGGGCTCCGCGAATTCATTTGCCGCCATGGCTGTTTCGTGTCCGAGGCGGTGCGCATCGGCGTTCTTGACCCCCACCGCCAGCGGCAGGATGGCGAACATGGTGCGCAGCCACGCCGCGCCGGCCCGCAGCGCCGCCGCAGTCTCCGCCTCCCCGTGGCGGAACGGGTCGGGGGGCTCGAGCGCCTCGATCGTCCACGTCACCGGCCGCCCCACCGACGGATCGGCCTGGTAGTCGCGCGTCATCAGCACCGCCGCATCGGGTTCGGGGCCGAAGTCGAAACTGAAGTTGCCGTCCTCGTCGAAGTCGAGGTCGTCGTCGCGCAGGATCGCCACGATCCGGTCCGACCACGCGCCGGGACTGGGCTCGTTGTAGGCCGTCACCGAAAAATACACACTGTCACCGCGATTGCCGCTGATCCGGTACCTGCGGGCGGGGTCGACCGGACACATGTAGTAGATGGCGTCGGTGTTGTCCCCGCCCCAACGCCGATCCGGCCGGAACGGCGAGTTCACCTCCAGCCATCGCGGGCGGCTGCGATCGGCGAACAGGTAGGTGTCCAGTGCGACCCCCAGGGTGGTCGCGATCATCCGGTACCCGTCGGCGATGTGGCGGTCATCGGTGACGGCCCTCGGGCCGGTCATGAACGACTCATCCAAACCCCGCAGGGTGTCGAGCAGTTCCCGCCACGCAGCGGTGGCCTCATGAGATTCGGTGGTCATGAACTGATTCCCTTCGTGATCAGGTGCGCGGTCCGCTCGATCCACGCGTCGTCGACGTTCGCACCGCGGGTGATCAAGGCCAACAACGTCATTCCGGTCACCGCTTCGGCGAGTTCCACCGCGGTGACACCACGACGAACCTCGCCCCGCTGCACCGCGGACTCCAGATAGTTGTTGAGGTCGCGCACCAACACGTCGGCGAAGCGTTCCAGCAGCGCTGCATGCAGCGTCGGATCTGAGGCCATCTCACCGACCAGTCCGGGCAGGGCAGCGCGGGCGGCCGGGGTGCTGAGCACGGCGAGCGTACGCCGGAGCATTTCGCGCACATCCCCGTGCAGGGACCCGGTGCGGGGAATCTCGATCGTGGCGTCGACGGGGAACACCGCTTCGTGCACGAGGTGGGCTTTTCCACGCCAGCGCCGATAGATCGCCGGCTTGCTGGTGCCCGCGCGCGCCGCGATCGCATCGAGCGACAGCTCGGCGTACGACGATTCACTGATCAACTCGACCGTCGCCCGCAGCACCGCGTCGTCGATGGCCCGATTTCTGGGACGTCCCACATCTGTCGTCATTACGATACTGAGAGTAACATAACCGGCGTGACGGACACCACAGACGGTTTCATCCATCTCGACGACCTCGCAGAACCCCGGTACAGCCCTGCGGCGCAACAGCTTCGCGAGATGATGGCGACCCTGGCACCGGATTGCCCGCTGGACACCGACATCCTGCACGCGCGGGCGCGGGAGGCGACCGGACTGGACGATTTCGGCCCGCAGGACTACCGCGAGCGGCTCGATCGTTACGTGGCCGAGCTCCGCGAGATCGACATGCACGGTCCTGGACTCGTGAACTTCCACGCCCAGCTCTCACAATGGCTGAAGAACCGCCTCCTGCTGACCGATCTCCTCGCCCGGCATCCCGAGATCGAGGACATCGAACTCGTCGCACCGGTGGTGATCGCGGGCCTGCCCCGATCGGGCACCACCCACCTGCACAACATGCTGGCCTCGGCGCCCACCTTCCGCAGCCTGCCCTACTGGGAGAGCGTCGAACCGTTCCCGCTGCCGGCCGAGGCGGGTATCGAACCCGATCCGCGGGTGGGGCGGATGGACGTGGCCGTGCAGACCATGGATCTGCTGATGCCCCACTTCGCGCTCATGCACGAGATGACCACCGACCATGTGCACGAAGAGATCCAGCTGCTGGCCAACGACTTCTCCACGATGTTGATGGACACCCTCGCCCACGTGCCCCGCTGGACCGACTATTTCTGGAGCACGGATCAGACGTCCTCGTACCGGTATCTGGTCACCCAGCTCAAGGCACTCCAGTTCCTGCGCGGCGGCAGGCGATGGATTCTCAAGTCACCGCAGCACCTCGGGCAGCTGCGGGTCCTCGACAAAGTGATGCCCGGCGTCGTGGTCGTGTTCACCCACCGCGATCCGGTTCCCGTGGCGCTGTCGATGATCGCGATGGTCACCTACTCCGAGCGGATGCACCGTGACAAGGTGGACGTTCCGACAGTTGCCCGCGCATGGGTGGACCGACTGGAACACCTGCTCAACGCGTGCGTGCGCGATCGCGACGTCATTCCCGCCGAGCGCTCCGCCGACATCACCTTCGACGATTTCATGGCCGACGAGATCGGTACCGCCGAACGTGTGTACCGCGTCGCGGGCGAACCGCTCACCGAGGAATCCCGGTCGGCCATCGGCCGGTACCTGGACGGCCATCGCCGCGGCAGGCACGGCCGGGTATACACGTCGGCGGAGATGTTCGGCCTGGACCCCGAAGAACTACGAGACCGGTTCACGCCCTACAGCCGGCGATTCCTCAGCTGATTTCGATGAGAGATCTTCGGAGTCAACGGTTTTCGCTCCTCCACAGAGATTCTTCGCCCGGGGCGCCGAGGTGACGGCCCTCGGGGCGGTGCTGCAGATCCACCACCACGGGCCGGTGATCGGAGATCGGCATCCGTGGTGTCCGGCACGCGGTGGGGGTGAGTGCGGGGTCATCGGTCAGTACGTGGTCGAGTTGCGAAACGGGCCTGTCGGCGGGAAACGTCGGTGCTGACGCCAACTGCCGCAGCCCCGACCACCGCCGCGCGGCCGCAGCCGACATGTTGAGATCGCCGGTGACGATCCGCGGCCAGGGCAGCCCCCGGACGTCGCGCAACAGCCGGTGCAACTGGACACGGTTCCACCCCGGGACGAACGACAGATGGGTGTTGACCACGGAGAGATTTCCCAGCGGGGTGTCGAACTGGCCGATCACGGCCGCCCGCGGCTCCTCGTCGATGATCTGCACCCGGCGCGGAGCGCTCAGGTACATGGGAAAACGGAAAGGGATTCGCGGTAATCGGAGGACCTGCCAGTTCAATGCGGGATAGCGCGACAACAGCGCGACCCCGTAGGCCGCGGTTCCCGGCTGCTCCTCACCGGTAGCGGCCATCCAGGTGGCCCCCGGAGTGCCGGCGATAGCCGCGACGAAGCGGTGACTTCGCGCCCCCATCGCTTCCGCCGCCAGGGCGGTCAGATCCGCCAGCCCGGACCGCGCCTGGATCGAGTCCACTTCCTGCAGCGCCAGGATATCGGCGTCCAGCCGGGCCACACACTCGGCGAACCGGTCCAAATCCACACCGTCACCCGGGGTGCGCCCGTGCAGGATGTTGAAGGTCACCAACTTCATGGGTACCCGCCTACCCATCCTGCGACGAAAACCAACGGCGGTGCGAAATGTCCCACGATGATCTGCGCGAGGCGCTGCGCCGGGCCGCGTCGGCACTCAAGGCCGACGGCCCGCCGTTCGCGCTGGCCGGAAGCTACGCGCTCTGGGTGCACGGCGGCCCCGAACCCAGCCACGACGTCGACTTCGTGGTCGCCGAGGAGGATGTCGAGGCGGCGGCGATGACGCTGTCCAAGGCCGGTTTCGATATTCGCCGTCCGCCCGAGGAGTGGCTGTTCAAGGCCGCGCTCGGAGTCGACGGACCCGCGCTCGTCGACGTGCTGCACCGGATCAACCGCGTGCCGGTCGACGCCGCACTGATCGAGCGTGCCGAAGTCCAGGATGTGCTCGCGCTGGCCATCCCCGTCCTGACTCCCACCGAGGTCCTCACGCAGAAGCTGCGCGCGCTCAACGAACACCACTGCGATTTCACCGCCCTGCTGCCGTTGGTGCGCGCGGTGCGCGAGCAGCTCGACTGGCCCGCACTGCGCGAGAACACCTCGGCGAACCCGTTCGCAGCGGCGTTCCTGTCCCTGTGTCAGAGCCTGGGCATCGCCCACGGTTAGCGAAGAGCGCTGAGGCATCGGCACATTCGGGAACCAGCTTGAGCAGCGCACCGGCTTGGCGGTTCCCTGCGCCGTAACGCAAACCGGCACGCACGCTCGCGAGATGTGCCCCGCACCTGCTACGTTACGCATGCTCTTGATGTGTAATGCCTGCCTCGGGGCGGCGCGCGGGTCAAGCGCGCGAATCGGGAAAGGGCAGCGTGGACGAAGTACTGGCGCGGGCCGCCATCTTCCAGGGTGTGGATGCCGACGCCGTGGCGGCGCTGTGCAGCCAACTGCAGCAGGTGTCGTTCCCCCGCGGTCACCGGGTCTTCGAGGAGGGCGAACTGGGCGACCGGCTCTACATCATCACCTCCGGAAAGGTGAAGGTCGGCTGCGCCGCGCCCGACGGCCGCGAGAGTCTGCTGACGCTGATGGGGCCGGCCGACATGTTCGGCGAGCTGGCCATCTTCGACCCGGGGCCGCGAACGTCCACCGTCACCACCCTGACGGCGGTGCAGGCCGTCACGATGGATCGTGACGCACTGCGGTTCTGGATCGCCGAGCGCCCCGAGATCGCCGATCAACTGCTGCGCGTGCTGGCCCGACGGCTGCGACGCACCAATGACACGTTGTCCGACCTGATCTTCACCGACGTACCGGGTCGAGTGGCCAAGCAGCTGCTCGACCTCGCACGCCGGTTCGGGGTCCAGCAAGACGGTTCCCTGCGGGTGGATCACGGGCTCACGCAGGAGGAGCTCGCCCAGCTGGCCGGCTCGTCCCGCGAGACGATCAACAAGGCGCTGGCCGATTTCGTGCAGCGCGGCTGGATCGAACAGCGCGGCAAGTCGACCATCATCCGCGATCCGGCCCGGCTGGCCCGCCGCGCACAGCGCTGAAAGCCGATCGTCGATCAGCTCCCGCGCCACCCTGACCGGTCCGGTTGGATATCGCCGCGCCGACGGGCCCTCCCCTGTCGGGACGACCCCGCTATCGCCTACCTGTCGACCGTCAGATGCACCCGTTGATGCAGTAGTCGGCCGGCGTCCGTTCCTCGGGCAGCGGTACGGAAGGGTCGGCCGCCGGCATATTCTGCGTCAGGTCGATGTCACCCTCCCACTCGGGGGCAATCGGCACGAAGTGGCAGAGGAACGTCACCGCCAACTGACAAGGATTCTCCACCGGCTCGGCGAGTGACGCAGGCGGCGAGGCGATCACAAAGCCCAGAGCTCCGGCCCCGATTGCAGCGCCCACCCGTCGCCGGATCCGGAGTCGCCGTTGCGATGTTCTCATCGTGTCCCACCTACGTGACGAACTGTGTCGGAGACGGCAGACATCGCCGCCGGCAGCACCGGTCAGTAAACCTAACGTCGCACGGTTTACTCCCTGGCAATGTACCCTGGCGCCGCAGCTGCTGCCAAGACCCGATCGGGAGCGGCACCAGCAACCACGGCCGTGGCCCAGCAACGGCGCCGCCCCTCGTCGGCCAGTCGCTCGGCCACCCACCGCTTGGCCGACCCCCGATGCGCACGACCCTTGGTGACGGCGCGCTCGCCGCGCGCCCGACTCGACCACCGATGCGGACAACCGGATCCCCCGACACGGAGACCGGCCCGGTCTCACACCACACCGTTCGAACGCGAGCTCTGCCGATCCGGTCGGCTCGATTCCCCTTCTGACGCCATAGCCATCCCGGCGACCGCGCCGCGCCACCTCCTGAATCAGTATGTTCCACCTGCATATACGCATCCGAAGAACACACAAACCGGACAGCCGATTGACCATCAATATCTATAGCGGTAAGGTTTGCGCAGCCCGGTGGCCTGGGTCACAGTGCACCGATACCCGCGCACGGAGGCACAGCACTCGGCCGTTCCAGACCGCACGCCGATGACCGAGATACGACCGCAAGCTTGAAAGATGGAGGCGCATCCCATGCTCGGAGTGGGACCACGCGACGCGTCGCCGCGGGTCGGCCTGTTCGCGTCCAGAAACGGGCAGGGCGCAGGCCTCCGCCGACAGAGCAAACATCGGTCTGCCCCATATCCGTCCAGAACTCCGCGACCGACTGCTGTCCCTCATCCCTCGCGTCGCGACACCGTCGGCCGCAAGCCGGCGAGCACGCGGGGTCGGGGATGTCCGGAATGAGTCAGACCGCGGGCCCCGAATCGCCCAACAGCTCGGTATCGGCCTTGTCCCGCAGCAGGTTTGACGAGGGTCTGACGCGATTCTCGGCCACCCCGACGGCGAAGCCACTGCGCGCGCTCGGCGGATTCTTCGCCATGGCGCTGGATGTGCTCGTGCTCATTCCGCGCCGCCCTTTCGCATGGCGAGAGTTTCTGCTGCAGGCCTGGTTCGTGGCGCGTGTGTCGATGATGCCGACTCTGATGCTGGCCATCCCGTTCACGGTGCTGATGGTCTTCACCTTCAACATCCTGCTGGTGGAGTTCGGTGCCGCCGACTATTCGGGGACCGGCGCGGCATACGGGACCGTCACCCAGATCGGCCCTGTGGTCACGGTTCTCGTGGTCTCGGGAGCCGGCGCCACCGCCATGTGCGCAGACCTCGGCGCACGCACCATCCGAGAGGAACTGGACGCCTTGAAAGTGATGGGCGTCGACCCGATACAAGCGCTGGTCGTTCCCCGGGTGCTCGCCGCGACAGTCGTCGCCACTCTGTTGTCGTCGGTGGTCATCCTCGTCGGCCTCGTGGGCAGTTTCGTCTTTGCAGTCTTCATCCAGCACGTGACACCGGGCTCTTTCGTCGGCGGGCTCACCGTCATCACCAAGGCACCCGACGTGGTGATCTCGTTGATCAAGTCGAGCCTGTTCGGGCTCGCGGCCGGGCTGATCGCCTGCTACAAGGGCGTTTCCGTGCGCGGAGGCCCCGCCGGCGTCGGTAATGCCGTGAACGAGACCGTCGTGTACACCTTCATGGCGCTGTTCGCCATCAACATCATCGCCACTGCGGTGGGAGTGAAGGCAACCCTGTGAGCACCAGCGTCCCGGCCGGCATGCACCCTCGGTTGCATCGCGCCTACAGCAGGCACGTCGAAGGTCTCACGCGGATCGGCACTCAGTCCCAGTTCTACTTCACCACAGTCGCGGGAATCCGCGATGCGCTGGTCCACTACAAGGGCGAAACCGTACGTCTGATCGCCCAGATGAGTCTGGGCACAGGGGCATTGGCGATCATCGGGGGAACGGTGGTGATCGTCGGATTCCTGACACTGTCGACCGGTGCGCTCGTCGCGGTTCAGGGCTACAACCAGTTCGCCAACGTCGGCGTCGAAGCCTTGACCGGCTTCGCGTCCGCGTTCTTCAACGTGCGGCTCATCGCCCCCGTCATCGCTGGGATCGCCCTCGCCGCGACCATCGGTGCCGGCGCAACCGCGCAACTCGGGGCGATGCGGATCAACGAGGAGATCGACGCTCTGGAGGTGATGGGCGTGCGGTCGGTGGCATACCTGGCGTCCAACCGCGTCATCGCGGGCGTGATCGTCGTGATGCCGCTGTACTGCGTCGCGATGATCACGGCCTTCCTGGCGGCGCGGTTCGGGACAACCGTGATCTACGGACAGTCCAGCGGTGTCTACGACCATTACTTCAACACCTTCCTGAATCCGACCGACATCATCTGGTCGTTCTTTCAGGCGGTCCTGATGGCGATTGTCATCATGCTCGTCCACACCTACTACGGGTTCAACGCATCCGGCGGTCCGGCAGGTGTCGGCGAAGCGGTGGGCCGAGCGGTCCGGACATCCATGATCGCGGCCGTCTTCGTCGTGTTGTTCGTCTCGCTGGCGATCTACGGCCAGTCCGGCAACTTCAATCTGTCGGGATAACGCATGCGTACGGGGCACCGAATCGATCGGATCCATCCGCTGTGGTGGACCGCGGGACTGTTCACGGCGATCGCCGTCTTCGTGGCGGTGTGTACGGCGTCGTTCACCGGAACGTTCCACAACTACCTGCCGGTCACTGTGACGTCTGATCGCACCGGCCTGGTCATGGAGTCCGGCGCCAAGGTGAAGATGCGCGGCGTCGAGGTGGGCCGCGTCGCCGGTGTCGCCGGAGGCAACGAGCACGTCAGCCTCAAACTCGAGCTCTACCCCGATAAGGTCGGCATGATCCCGGCCAATGTCGAACCAGAGATCAAAGCCACCACCGCATTCGGGGCCAAGTACGTCGACTTCGTCTACCCGCAGGACCCGAGCGGCACGAGTCTGGCCCCGGACGCGGTGCTGGCCTCGCGTAACGTCGGCACCGAAGTCAACACGGTGTTCGACAGCCTCGTCAGCATTCTCGATCAGATCGAGGTGCCCAAGCTCAAGGCGGTGCTGTCGGCTGTCGCCGAGGGCGTACGCGGCAAGGGCGAGCGGATCGGCCAGGCGATCACCGGCGCCGAGCACGTTCTGCAGGCGGTGAACCCGAGAATGGACACCGTTGCGGCGGACTGGCGGTCCGTTCAGGATTTCAGTGACGCGTACAGCCTTGCCGCCGAAGACATCATGGCCGCCCTGGACGCAGCCAGCACAACCAGCACCACCATCACGGGGAACGCGCAGAGCCTCGACGCCCTGTTGCTCAACGTCACCGGATTCGCCAACAGCGGCATCAACCTTCTGGCCGGAAATCGCGACACCCTCGTCGAGGCCGTCAACGTGCTCGAGCCGACGACAGCACTGCTGCTCAAATACAACCCCGAGTACACCTGCACAATCCAGGGCGCCCAGATCTTTCTCGACAAAGCCGGCAACGAATGGTTCGGCGGCAACGGTCGCACGGTGTACCTCGACGCAGGCATAGCGTTCGGCGACGATCTGTACGAGTACCCGAAGAACCTGCCCGTGGTGGCCGCCAAAGGTGGGCCCGGCGGCAAGCCGGGCTGTGGATCGCTGCCCGACGTCGCCAAGAACTTCCCTGTCCGACAACTGATCACCGATACGGGGTTCGGGACAGGGCTGGACTGGCGCCCCAACCCCGGCATCGGTCAGATCTGCGCCGCCGACTACTTTCCCGTCACACGGGCGATACCAGAGCCCCCGCACGTCGGCAGATGCATGCCCGGCCCCGCGCCCGGACCCCCTCCCGCGTACCCGGGCGGCCCTCCGTACGGCGCCCCCTGGTACACCGCCGACGGCACACCGCTCTACCCCGGCCTGCCCGAACCACCACCGCCCGCGCCGTCACCGCCGTCACCGCCGGCACCCGCAGCGCCATGAGCAGGAAGCCGAGGAGGTCCGACCGTGCATGACAATCTCCGTCGCGCCACGATCAGCTTCACGCTCTTCGTCATCGTCTGTCTGGTAGGCACGTTCGCACTGCTGGCGGTCTTCTCGCAGTACCGCTTCTCCAGCACACAGACCTTTCGGGCCGAGTTCAGCGACGTCAGCGGACTGGCCGACGGCGACTTCGTCCGCATCGCCGGCGTGGAGGTCGGCAAAGTCACCAGCATCTCGGTGACCGACCAGTCGATCGCCCTGGTCGAGTTCAGCGTGGACCCGACAGTGGAGTTGACCTCCGCAAGCAGGGCAGCAGTGCGCTGGGAAAACCCTATCGGGGACCGCTATATGGCCCTCACCGAAGGCTCCGGCGGTGGGCAACGGCGACTCGACCCGGGCGGCACCATCGCGGTGTCCCACACCGAGCCGGCGCTCGACCTCGACACTCTCCTCGGCGGATTTCGGCCACTGTTCCGGGCCCTGGATCCGCAACAGGTCAACACCCTTTCCAGTCAATTGATCGGCGCCTTCCAGGGCGAAGGTGCAACGATCAACTCGTTTCTCAGCCAGGCCGCGGTCGTCACGGGCACCCTGGCCGACCGTGACGAACTGATCGGCGAGGTGATCGACAACCTCAACGCCGTCATGAGCACCTTCGGAGACGAACACACACAGTTCGCCAAGGCAGTCGACTCGTTGTCGCAGCTGATCGGCGGGCTGGCCGCGCGGCGCACCGACATCGCCAACACCGTCGCCCACACCAATGCTGCCGCAGCGACCATCGCCGACATGCTCGGCCAGGCCAGGGAACCACTCAAACACACCGTCACTCAGGGAGATCGCGTCGCCTCCATCATCGCTGCCGACCACGAATGGGTCGACGACTACCTGGAGACGATCCCGCAGTCCTACAAGGTGCTGAGCCGCCTCGGGATCATGGGTGACTTCTTCACCTTCTACCTCTGCGATCTGGTCCTGAAGGTCAACGGTAAAGGCGGACAACCGGTCTACGTGAAGCTGGCGGGACAGGACACGGGGCGGTGCGAACCGCGATGAGGTCATTCTCCGAACGAAATCATGTGCTCATCGGTGGGATCGGGATCCTGTGTGTCGCCGGAACCGTCGCGGCCGCGCTGCAATACGACAACCTGCCCTTCTTCGGCGGGTCGCGCAGCTACTCCGCCTATTTCAGCGAGGCAGGCGGGCTGCAGTCAGGTGCGGCCGTACAGGTTGCCGGATACCAGGTGGGCGAGGTGTCCTCGGTCGACCTCGACGGTGCCCGCGTCCTGATTACGTTCGACGTCGACAAAGACATCCGCCTCGGCGAGCAGACCGAAGCGAACATCCGCACCAAGAGCCTGCTGGGCGCCAAGGTCCTGGAGATCACCCCGCGCGGTGACGGCTACCTGAGCACGGCGATTCCGGTCGACCGCACCAAGGCGCCCTACCAGCTGCCGGACGCCCTCGGTGACCTGACCGCCACGATCGACGGCCTCGACACCGACGCCGTGTCGGGATCTCTGGCGACCCTCGCCGAGACGTTCAAGGACACTCCACCGCAGCTGCGCGCCGCCGTACAGGGCGTGGGTCGCTTCTCCGAGACGTTGAGCACCCGCGACGCCGCCCTGCGGAACCTGTTGACCGACGCGAACACCGCCACCGCCGTGCTGTCCGATCGCGCCGGCGACATCGCCACCCTGGTGGCCAACAGCAATGCCCTGCTGGCAGAACTTCGGACTCAAACCGACGCGCTGGCACAGATTTCGACGAACCTGTCAGCACTCGCGCATCAGATGAAGGGCTTCATCGACGACAACCGGGCCCAGCTGAAACCGACACTGGACAAGCTCAACGTCATCCTCTCGATCGTCGACAAACACAAGGCCGGCCTCCAAGAGGCGATCAAGTACCTCAATCAGTACGCCATGTCCCTCGGCGAATCGGTGGCGTCCGGTCCGTTCTTCAAGGCGTACATCGCCAACCTGCTCCCCGGCCAGTTCATCCAGCCCTTCATCGACGCCGCGTTCTCCGACCTCGGCCTGGACCCGAACGTCCTGCTGCCGTCGGAACGGACCGACCCCCAGACCGGTCAGGAGGCCACCCCGCCGATGCCTGTGCCCTTCCCACGCACCGGCCAGGGTGGCGAACCCAGAATGACGCTGCCAGAAGCGATCACCGGCAATCCCGGAGATCAACAGTGCGGTCCGCCGGGGAGCGCCCTGCCCGGGCCGGGCTGTTACCCGTACCGCGAGCCGTTGCCTGCGCCGCCTCCCGGCGGCCCACCGCCGGGTCCGCCGGCCGCGGTGCAGCCCACCGACGGAGGACAGCCATGAAGTCACGAAAGTGGCGGGCTGCCATGGCCATCTGCTTCGCCGTGTTGCTGGTTGCCGGGATCACCGTGCAGATGCGTCTGATCGGTGGCCTCAACCGGACCTACCTGGTGGGGTATTTCGACAACAGCAACGGCCTGTTCGAGAACGACGAGATCCGCATCCTCGGCGTCCGGGTCGGGCGCATCGCCGACATCGAACCCCAGCCCGAGCGGGTCAAGATCACCTTCTGGGTCGACGACAGGTACCAGGTGCCCGCCGACGCCAAGGCGGCGGTCATCGCGCCTCAGCTGGTGACCGCGCGCGCCATCCAGCTCACCCCTGCGTACACGGGCGGTCCGACGCTGGCCGATGGCGATGTCATTCCGCAGGACCGCACCGCGGTCCCGATGGAATGGGACGACCTTCGGCAGCAGTTGGCCAAACTCACCGAAGCGCTGCAGCCGACCGAACCCGGTGGTGTCAGCACGCTGGGGGCCTTCGTCGACACCGCGGCGGACAACATGCGCGGGCAGGGTGCCGACATGCGCAACACGATCCTGATGATGTCCCAGGCCTTCTCGGCGCTCGGCGATCGCAGTGACGACATGTTCTCCACCATCAAGAACCTCGCCGTCGTGGTCTCCGCGCTTCAGGACAGCTCGGCGTTGCTCCGTCAGCTCAACGGCAATCTCGCCGCTGCCACCGCAGCGATGAGCTCGACCCCGGATGCCGTCGGCAACGCGCTCACGGACGTCGACGAAATCGTCGACGACACCACTGCTTTCATCGCCGAGAACAAGGAGGCGATGGGCACCGCCACCGACCAGCTCGCCTCGGTCACCACCGCCGTGCACGAGAGCATCGACGACGTCGAGCAGGCCCTGCATCTGTTCCCCAACACATTGCAGAACTTCGTCAACATCTATCAGCCCACGCAGCAGGGCATCACCGGCGCGTTGACCATGCAGAACTTCGCCAACCCGATCTCGTTCCTGTGCGGCGGTATTCAGGCCGCGTCGCGGCTGAACAGCGAACAGTCGGCCAAGCTCTGCGTGCAGTATCTGGCGCCGATCATCAAGAACCGCCAGTGGAACTTCCCGCCGCTTGGCGCCAACTATGTCGTCGGCCAGGCGGCACGGCCGAACGAACTGACCTATTCCGAGGACCGGCTGCGCCCGGATTTTCGGCCCACTCCGGCGCCGGCACTCCCGGATCCCGGGCCGGCTGCCCAATCGACCGACCCGGCGGCGGGCCTGCCCGGCATGATGATCCCCGGCGGTGGATCGTGATGCGCGGGCAACACCGGCACCTGTATCGGGTCGCGGCGGCCGCGCTGCTCGCGGTCGCCGCCGGCAGCGCGTCGGCGTGTGAGTGGCGCGGGTTGAATTCGCTGCCCATGCCGGGTACCGAGGGCGGCGGCCCGGGCGCGTTCGTCGTGCAGGCGCAGCTGCCGGATGTCGGCTACATCCAGCAGAACTCGCGGGTGCGCGTCGGCGATGCCAACGTCGGAACGATCACCAAGATCGAGCGGCAGGACTGGCACGCCCTGGTGACGATGACGCTGAACGGGGACGTCGACCTGCCGGCGAACTCGACCGCCAAGGTCGGCCAGACGAGCCTGCTGGGTTCCCTGCACCTCGAGCTCGCGCCGCCCACCGACGTGCCGCCGCAGGGCAAGCTGCACGACGGCTCGCTCATCCCGCTCGCCCACGCCGGCGCCTATCCGGGCACCGATCAGACCCTGTCGGCGATGTCGCTCGTGCTCAACGGCGGCGGCATCGGCGAGATGCAGGACATCACGGTCGCATTCGCCACCGCGTTGGCCAACCGCGAGGCCGATCTGAGAAGTCTGATCGGGCAGCTCGACCAGTTCGCCGGTCATCTCGATGCACAGACCGACGACATCATCGCGGCAACCGAGAGCTTCAACAGCCTGGTCGGACAGGTCGCCGACCAGAAGCCGGTGCTGGACAGGGCAATCCGCACCATCCCTGATGCGTTGGCAGTGCTCGCCGAGCAACGTGACCACCTGGTCGATGCGGCCGACGCGCTGGGCAAGTTCAGTGCACTGGCCACCGACACCGTCAGCAGGAGCAGGGAGAACCTCGTCAGAGAGTTCGAGCAGGTCGGACCGGTCCTGCAGTCCTTGGCCGACACCGGCCCCGCCCTCACCCGATCGCTGGACTTCATCGGCACCTTCCCTTGGCCGAAAGGACCGCTGGACAAGTGGATTCGCGGCGACTACGCCAACATCACCGCCATCCTCGACCTGACTCTCAGCCGCATCGACAACACCCTTTTCACAGGAACACGGTGGGAAGGTGATCTCACCGAGTTGGAGATGCAATGGGGCCGTACGATCGGCCAGCTGCCCAGCCCCTACACCGCCGGCAACCCCCTGGTGGCGCCCTACCGGCTGGATCAGGGCCGCTGACATGCGCCTGACGAAGTGGATCAAGATCCAGCTGTCGATCTTCGCCACGGTGGCCGTGGTCGCCGGTTTCGTGATGCTGTTCGGATACATCAAGGTGCCCGCCATGCTCGGCATCGGTCACTACACGGTGACGATGCAGCTGACCCGGGCCGGCGGGCTCTACGACACCGCCAACGTGACCTATCGCGGAACCGAGGTCGGCAGGGTCACGGCGATCCGGCTGACGCCCGGCGGTGTCGAGGCGGATCTCTCGCTGCGATCCGACATCCGCATCCCGTCCGACCTCCAGGCGGAGGTGCACAGCACATCGGCCATCGGCGAGCAGTACGTGGCGCTGCTGCCCCGTAACGGCGATGCGCCGCCGTTGAAGAACGGTGATGTCATCGCCCTGGCGGACACGTCCGTCCCGCCCGACATCGGCGAGCTGCTCGACGCCACTGACCGCGGTCTCCAGGCCATACCGGGGGAGGACCTGAAAACGGTCATCGACGAAAGCTACACGGCCGTCGGGGGTCTGGGTCCCGACATCTCCCGCCTAGTGGACGGGTCCACGAGGCTGGCGATCGACGCGGACGCCCACATCGGCCCGATCGTCGACCTGATCGACAAGTCGGGGCCGGTACTGGATTCCCAGGCCGATTCGGCAGATGACATTCACGCGTGGGCGGCGAACGTCGCCGGCCTGACCCGCCAGGTGAAAGACAACGACACCGCCGTAGCCGGGATCATTCAGGACGGCGCACAGGTCGCCGACGAAGCCCGACAACTGATCGACCGTCTGCAGCCCAGTCTGCCCGTCCTGATGTCCAACCTGGCGGGCATCGGACGGCTCGCGGTCACCTACAACGCCGGGATCGAGCAGCTCTTGGTGCTGATCCCGATGGGTGTGCAGGTGATGGCCGGGGGCACAGTGGCCAACCGGGACACCAAGCACCCCGGCCTCGTGCTGTCGTTCAACCTGAACCTCAACCTCCCTCCCCCATGCACCACGGGCTATCTTCCCGCGCAACAACAACGGATCCCGTCGATGGTGGACACCCCCGACCGACCCGCCGACGACCTGTACTGCCGGATCCCCCAGGATTCCTGGATGGCGGTGCGCGGTGCACGCAACCTGCCCTGCATGGCCAAACCCGGGAAACGCGCGCCCACCGCGAAGATGTGCAAGAGCGACGAACTCTATGTGCCCCTCAACGAGGGATTCAACTGGAAGGGCGATCCGAACGGGACGCTGTCGGGGCAGGACATCCCGCAGCGGCCGCCGGCAGTGCCGGCATCCGCCACGACGGCCTCCGCCGAGGCGATGCCGCCTCCCATCGCGACCGCATACTACGACCCCGCAACCGGGAAATACCTGGGCCCGGACGGACGCGTCCACCAACAGGCTGACCTCGTGGCGGTGGCCGCAGAGACGACGTGGCAGAGCCTGCTGACCACTCCATACCGCCGGTGAAGACCGCCCCACCGGGCTGCCGGACCCGCAAAGCAGCTCGCAGAGAACGCGATCCGTTGGGCGGTAACCGAACCATGCCCCGATCGTCGCGCCGCGCGCTCGCGGTGGCCGCAGCCCTCAGCCTTGTCGCCGTGGGAACGTCACCGTCGGCTGCTGCCGACAACAAACGGCTCAACGACAGCGTGGTGGTGAACGTGTACACGTTGCAGCATCAGGCGGGCTGCACCAACGACGTCAAGAAGAACCCCCAACTCCAGCTTGCCGCCGAATGGCATGCGCGCGACGTCGTCAACAACCGAAGCCTCGCCGGGGATCTCGGCTCCGACGGATCGACCGCCCAGGACCGCGCCCGCGCCGCGGGCTACACCGGCATCGTCGCCCAGACCGTGGCGATCAACCCGGCACTGGCCATCAACGGCATCGAGATCCTGCGGCAGTGGTACCACAACCCCGTCAGCTACGCGATCATGGCGAACTGTGCCCATACCCAGATCGGAGTGTGGTCGGAGAACAGCCTGGACCGCAGCGTGGTGGTCGCGGTGTACGGCCACCCCCAGCCGGCGTAGGACGAAAGCTGTCGTCAGGCAGAAGTTTCCACAGCGGGCTGCTCTCCGTCGCTGAGCATCACGCCATAGAGGAAATTGCGGATCCGCGCGGCGAACAGCTCCTTGACCGAGAACTCGTTCTCCTCCAAAGCCGCTGCCAGGTTGGGATATTCGTCAGGATCGACGGGTGGGAACAGCGCATGCCGGCTGCGGGGTCTGCGAGCCGCCTCGGCGAGGACCGCGCCGATGCACAACGTCTCCATGCCGTCGAGGATCTGCACATGCAGGTGCGTGGGCACACCCGAGTCACGAAGGAATCGGGCGGCGTCTTCGAAGCTGCCGACCAGGGTCTCCCTCGGCAGGTGCTCGATCAACACAGTGGCCGCGTTGCGGTGCCGCAATACCGACTGGCGGAAATTCAGGGCCAGGCTGACGAAATACTCGGGCCAGTCCGGCCCCGGAGCGCGCCGGGGCCTGATCACCGACTTGCCCGCGATGTGGCGGGCAATCGCCGTCATGATCTCGTTCTTGTCCGCGAAGTGGTGGTAGAGCGACGGCGCGCGCACCCCCATGTGCGCAGCCAGCCTGGGGAGACTGAACGCATTGAGACCCTCGGCGTCGATGATCTCGATCGACGCTTCCACGGCTGCGGCCTTGCTGATCAACGGCTTCGACGGGCGGGCCATGTCAGAACCCCACCCATGTGCCGACGTGGCCTCCACCAATGGACATTCGGCCAGTATACGGTCGGCAACCGTACTCATGGCGCGCGACTGGCCGAGCCTGCGCGGACCGTGCGACATCGGCGCCGAGGACGGAACCTAACGGCCAAAGATTCACCAAACAGCCAAGTCGCGCTTTCCCATTCAGCGGCCGCGACGGCGCCGGACACTGAGGTCGGCCAGGCACGCCCGGCTCAGCGCCGGCCACGCAGACCCAGGCGCCGACGCCAGTCATGCGCGCCCAGGAGCCGCACCGCCCGAGCCATGAATCGCGATCTCGCCGGAACCACCGGATACCACAGAGGTTCGGACTTGAGTGAGAACCGCTCCTCCACGACCGTTTGCTGGCGGCAGTACTTGAGGACGCCCTGGGCTCCCCCGAATCGGGTCCCGAGACCGGAGTTCTTCCAGCCCCCCATGGGAACCGGCAGCTGAAAGGTCGCCACCAACGCGTTGTTGACCGAGACCGATCCCGCCTCGATCCGGCGCGAGAGTCGGTCAGCCTTGCGCCGATCGCGCGTCCACAGGCTCGAACTGAGCCCGTACTCGGAATCGTTGGCCAGCGCGATCGCCTCGTCCTCGTCGGCGACGCACATGATCGCCAAGGTGGGCCCGAACGTCTCCTCGCGCATGCACCGCATGGTGTGGTCGACGTCGACAAGCACTGTCGGCTGGAAGCAGTTCCCTTCGGCGCGTTCACCGCCCACCAGGACACGAGCGCCCTTGGCCACCGCGTCAGCGACGTGGTCGGCAACGATGTCGATCTGCGCGGCTGTCACCATCGCGCCGATGTCGCAGGCATAGCTGCCGGGGGCGTCCGTCCCCTGACGCAGGGCAGCGACCTTGGCCGTCACCAACGACACGAACTCGTCGTAGACCGGCGCTTCGACGTAAACCCGTTCGACGCCCACGCAGGCCTGCCCGGAGTTCGTCATTCCGCCCCAGACCGCCGCTCCGGACGCACGGTCGAGATCCGCGTCCGCCAGCACGATCAGGGCGTCCTTGCCGCCGAGTTCGAGACTGCACGGAATCAGGCGTTCCGCGGACCGCACCGCGATGGCCCGACCCGTGCGCACCGAACCGGTGAACATGACCATGTCCACCGCGTCGACCACGGCCCGCCCGGCCGCGCCGCCGCCGGTTGCCGCGGCCAGCACCGGTGGGGCCCCGATCTCTTCGCGCCAGCCCCGCACCACCTCGCGCCACGTCAGCGGCGTCACCTCAGACGGTTTGGACACCACGGCGGCACCGGCGACCAGCGCACCGACCACGTCCATCATCGGGCCGGCCAGCGGTCCGTTCCACGGTGTGATCAACCCGACCAGCTGGTACGGGCGGGCCTGAACCCGCAGGCGCCGAACCGCATTCGCCGGGCCCGCCGACTTGACCTTGCGATCCTGCAGAAAAGTCTCCGCGTTGGACGTGAAGTAGTTGATCACGTCGACCGCGACCGACATCTCCAGGGACGCATCGGCCCACGATTTGCCGGTCTCGCGTTGCACCAGCGTCAGTAGCCGCCGCTCGTTGTCGAGAAGCCAGTCCAGCCATCGCAGCACGTGGGCACTGCGCCTCCGCGGGCCCAGCGCCTCCCAAGCCGGCTGAGCACGCCGCAGGTCAGCACACATCTCGCCGATCGCACCCTCGGTCATGTCCGGAACCGAACCAACCACCTCCCCGGTGGCGGGCGAACGGACGGTGATCACCTCGGGCGCCGAAGAATCCTTACCGAGCGTTCCTGACACGGCTGCCGGGCCTGACACCATTGCGTTCCTCGGATCCTCGTCGACGGTGACACTTAACCTAAAATAGTAAGGTTTACAGCGGTCGTCACGCAATGGGTGGTCGCCACGAGCGGCAGGCGGCGCGAGGGCAGAAATGACGAGCTTTCACCGCCACCACCTCGTCCCGGACGGCCCTACAACTAACGCTTATAGTTTTAGTCTGAGCTCTGCGCTGCGCGCGAAGCCGGCCCGCGCCAACCCCGAACCAGGGCCGTGTCGAACGCGGCCACGAAGGAGGACACGGATGAAGGTCCGTCTCGATCGCGCCAGGTGCGCAGGACACGCACAATGCCATGCGGTCGCCCCGGACATCTTTCCGATCGACGACGAAGGCTTCTGCATCATGGAGGACCACACCGTCGCACCCGCAGACGAGCAGTTGACGCGGCTCGGCGCCGACTCGTGCCCTGAGTTGGCGCTGATCATCGAGGAGGATTGAACCTCGCCCCGCCGATTTTCGGGTTCCTCATCGGAGACGGGTGGAGCCGCCTCTCGCCGTCGAAGAGGACAAGCGTCCGGCGGACCGATTTTGGGCTAGGGCCACGACTTACCGGCAAGGGCCGGACCCGTCCGCGCAAACACCTCTAGCTGCAACGATCCGCCAGAATAAGGAGCATTACGGAGCCTGTCGTTGACGCCACATACCTATTGCCGTAAGGTTTTGGGCGCTAGTGGTGCGGGTCACAAGATCGGAGCGGCCAGGCGCTACCACCTCGTCGCGGAGCCACTTGGACCGCACTCCAGATGGCTCCGCGGGCGAGTCGTCGACACCTGTAAGGAGGGTCATGAGACTGCAAGGCAAGGTTGCGTTGATCACCGGCGCCGGATCCGGCCTCGGACGGCACTGCTCGGAGCTCTTCACCCGCGAAGGGGCCAAGGTGGCCATCGTGGACATCGACACCGACCGCGCCGAGCAGACCCTCAAGCTGGTGCAGGAAGCCGGCGGCGACGCCATCGCCATCACCGCCGACGTGGCCGACCGCGCCCAGATCACCGACGCGGTCAACCAAACAGTCGACCACTACGGAAAACTCGACATCGCCTGGGCCAACGCGGGGATCGTGTCCCGTGGCGGCGTGCCGACGGTTGCAGGCGGCGAGTTCGTCGCCTTCGAGGACCTCACCGAAGCCGACTGGCAACAGGTACTGGGGGTGAACCTCTCCGGCGTGGTGTACACCGCGCAGGCGGCCGTCCCAGCGCTGAAAGCCAACGGAGGCGGCACCATTCTGGCCACCTCCTCGGCGGCGTCGATGGTCGCCTACCACAACATCGCGATGTACTCGGCCACCAAGGCCGGCGTGAACGGGCTGGTGCGTGGCCTGGCACTTGACTTGGGCCGCTTCGGGATTCGAGTAAACGCGATCGCCCCGACGCACGGCATGTCGCCGAACTTCCTGATGCCTCCGGGCAGCCCCGTGGTCGGGCAGTCCTACGAAGAGGTCGCGGGCCCGTGGAATCCGACGGTGTCGCCGATCCCGCTCAAGCTGTCGCGCCCGCCGTCACTGTCCGACAACGCGAAAGTGGCCCTGTTCCTGGTCAGCGACGATTCCGCCTACATCTCGGGCGCCACGATCGGCTCCACCGACGGCGGAACCCTCTCGCGCGTCGGCATGTGGTTCGAAGAGGACCTGAACCCCGAGCCCGTGTCCTGACGCCGAGAAACTCACGGAGATCAGATCAAATGACCACTGTCGAAAAGGTTCCCGCCGAGCTTCTGGTGGATTTCGATGTGTACGAAGCCGCACTCGCCCATCCCGTCGACAGGATGCAGGAAAAGATCGCCGAACTGGCCGCCAAGGGCCCAATCGTCTATTCGACCGCGCATGGCGGGCACTGGATCGTGACCCATTACCAGGAGATCTACGACATCCTGACCGATGCCGAGACGTTCTCCAGCTACCCGAACAACCTGGTCACTCCGGCCGATTTCGGCCGCTTCATCCCACTGGAGCTCGATCCGCCCGACCACACCTCCTACCGGCACGCGCTGCAGCCGCTGTTCAGCCCGCAGCGGATGAAGAAGCTGGCCGACGACATCCGGGTTCAGGTCAACGAACTCATCGATGCGTTCGCACCCAAGGGTGAAGCCGAGTTCGTCTCCGCGTTCGCTCACGAACTTCCGGCGCGCGTCTTCCTCTCCCTGATGGATTGGCCGCTGTCGGATGCGCCGATGTTCACCGAGGTGACCGATACGATCCTGTTCGGAAAGCCCGGTGGCACGAAGGAAGAATCGGACCAGGCGATGATGATGGCCGCGATGACCGTCGCCGGCTACTTCAACAACGTCATCGCTGAGCGGCGCGCCAACCCCGGCGAGGATGCCACGTCGGCGCTGATCCACACCGAGGTCGAACTCTCCGACGGCACGCGACTGCTCAACGACGAAGAGCTGTTCCGGATGTTCTTCCTGCTGTTGATGGGCGGCCTGCACACCGTCCAGGGTTCGCTGGCCTGGACGATCGCCCACCTGTCGAAGAACCCCGAACAGCGCGCCGCGTTGATTGCCGATCCGGAGCTCACGCCCAAGGCGGTGGAGGAGATCCTGCGCATCGAGGCCGCGGTGATTCCGGGCCGCCGCGCCACTCGTGACGTCGAGATCGGCGGTGTGCGGATCGCCAAGGACGACCAGTTGATCCTGACGCTGTGCTCGGCCAATCGGGACGCCGAGCAGTTCACCGACCCCGGCGTACTGGACATCAACCGCTCCCCCAACCGACACCTGTCCTTCGGTGCAGGCGTACATCGTTGCCTGGGATCACATCTCGGCCGCATCGAACTCAAGATCGCGCTCGAGGAGCTGCACCGCCGGATCCCGGACTACGCCCTGGTGGACAGCGATCCGCCGGTGTTCCATTCCACCCAGGTCCGCGGGTGTGCGCGCATGCCTATCACGTTCACCCCTGAGAAATGAGGTAGCGGTGACGACATCACTTCCCCGCCAGGACCGCATCCGGCGCGCCCTGGAGCTTCTGCGCCGCGAGACCACCGACAAGTTCGAAGACGTCGTCAGCTTCTCGGCCGATGAATTCACCGATCCTGTCCTGGCCCAACAGGAACGGGACCTGATCTTCGGCAAAGTGCCCTCGATCGTCGCGCACGGGTCGGAGATCGCCCGCACCTATGACTTCATCACGGTGGCGATGCCGCGGAACAACGTCATCGTGGTGCGCCAGAAGGACGGTGGGGTCAAGGCATTCGTCAATTTGTGCCGCCACCGGGGAGCATTGCTCGAACAGGCGGAGAAGGGCCGGTGCCGGTTCTTCTCCTGCCCCTACCACCGGTGGTCCTACGATCCCGACGGCTCGCTACGAATGGTTACCAGGGACAACACCTTTGGCGACATCGAACGCGAGCAGCACGGACTGATCGAGCTGCCATGCGAGGAGCGGCACGGGTTCATCTGGCTGGTGGACAACGCCCACGAGACCATCGACGTGGCCGCGTGGCTCGGTCCGGAGATGGACGCCATTCTGGCCGGTTACCACCTCGACAAGTTGGTCTGCGCACGCTCGGCCGGATTCGAGGAGCCGACCAACTGGAAGATCATGCAGGACGCGTTCCTCGACGGCTACCACATCCAGTATGCCCATCCCAACACCGCGGGCAAGGTCATACACACCAACGTGATGGCGTTCGAAGACTTCGGCAGGCATTGCCGGTTCATCGCACCGCGCAAGACGATCGACCGGTTCCTCGAGGAGGACCCCGGCGATCTCCCGTTGGACCCCTACGTGACCGAAACCCACTTCCTGCTGCCCAACAGCACCCTGCTGCGCCAGCCGGATCACTTCCAGCTCTTGACCTTCCGGCCGGACCAGCAGGACCCGACCAAGTCACGGATGGAACAACGGTTGATGGTGCCCACCGTGGAGGACTCGGGTCTGGAGGAAGCCCACTGGAACAAGCGCTGGGACAAGAACTGGGAGATCCTGCTGGCAGTTCTGCACAGCGAGGACTTCCCGCTGCTGCGTAATTCCCAGCGCGGTATGGCCAGCGCCGACGCCGGCGACCTGCTGCTCGGCCGCAACGAGACCGCCAACCAGGTGTTCCGGCGCGAGACCAAGAAGCTGCTCGCCGGGGGCGTGGCGACAACTACGTAACTGTCGATGATCAAGTACGAATGGCGGACAGAACTCGACGGCGCCGAGATCGACGAGTTGGCTGCCCTACTGGAGCGCGCCGCGCGTTACGACGCCGAGCCCGAGTACACCACGATAGCGATCGAAGACGTCCTTGACGCGATGTCGCGGTCCGACTCCCGGGTGCACCATCTGGTGATCTGGATGTTGCCCTATGCCACCACGCTGGGGGGCCGCGAGGGACCCGAGCAGATCGCCGGTCTGCTCCAGCTCGTCACCAAGGCCGACGGCACTGCCGACGCGTCGATCGTGATCGAGCCGCGGTTGCGGTCCATCGGCATCACCACGCTGCTGCTCGAACGCGTCGGGATCGACACCGCGGGACCCGGTGGATGGCTCGGCACCGGCGCGCGCGAGGTGACGTCCTGGGCGCAGGGCAACCATCCGGCGGCCGGAAGGCTCAGCAACCGGTTCCTCATCCCCCGCACCGACCGCGTCTGGAAACTGATCCGCTCGACCGATTCCGCTCAGTCCATCTCTGCCGCAACGGTTTTAGATCCGATCGCGCCGGAGGCCCTGAACGACCTGGGGTGGGCGTCCGATTTTCCCGCCACACAGGCCTACGCCCTGCGCGAAGTCGGCACGGTGGCCGGTGTGATCGGCCTCGACCTCACTCCGCTGCGGTCCGAGGAGTTCGGCGAATGCGCCACGATCAGCGCCTTCCGCGCCGCACCGACCGCGTCGGGGCGGAGTCGGCGGGCTCTACTCGAGGGTGCCGCCGCCCTGGCACACGAAGCGGGCCGCACCGGCATCGTCATCCACGTCGACTCCGACGACGCCGGTTGGGTGAACCCGTGTCGACTTTCGGGCTTCCAGCACGACCGCACAGACGTGCGCTATCAGATAGGTGGACATCGATGACCCGCACCGATCCCTCGGTGCCCGCAGATTTGGCCGGTATCGTTGCGGCCCATGGTAAATCGGTTGCCGCTGGGGACAACGCCGCGGTACTGGCCGACTTCTCACCCGATCGCATCGGCCAGCTGATCGCGTCGGCCGATGTACCCACGCCCCTCAAGGGCGCCGAGGTGCAGTCGATCGCCGACGTCGACGACGGCTATTTCGACGCCGTGATCCGGTACACGAAACCAGACGATTCGTGGTTCGAGCTGCGCAGCCGCTGGGTCCGGGATGCCGAAGGCATCTGGCGGACGTTCAGCGTTCGCAACATCCCCGACACTCCCCCGTGGATGGACCTCACCGGACCGTCCGCCGACGGACTGGACACACCGCACTGGGACGCGCTGCGGGACGGCAGGATGCTGCTGCAACGCTGCTCTGCGTGCCGGACCTGGGCCTGGTCCCCGCGCCCGATCTGTCCCACCTGCCATGAGTTCGACATGCGTTGGGAGCAGGTCGAACCGGTCGGCACCGTCTACTCCTGGACGCGGACCTGGCAGGCCTTCACCAAGGAGAGCACCGGCCATCTGCCTTACGTCGTGGTGCTCGTCGAGTTGCCGCACGCAGGCGCACGACGGGTACTGGGCGTGCTGGCAGACGCCGATGGGGTCACACCGACAATCGGAAGCACGGTCCGCGGCGAGATAGAGCAACCGCCCGACGATGAGCACTGGCCACTCGTGCGATGGCATCTGGAAGGGACGACCTCGTGACCGGGTTCCGCGGCGCCACCTCGGTCGTCGGCGTCGGTACCACCGACTACTTCAGACGTGGCACGAGCCCGATGACCTCGGCCCAACTCGTGTTGCAGGCCATCCTGCGGGCCTGCCGGGACGCGGGCGCAGACCCGCGCGCCGTCGACGGATTCGTGTCCTACGGCGGCGACGCCAATGAGGGGTTGGCCATCGCCGCGGCGCTGGGTGTGCGTGAGGTGCGGTGGTCCAGCGAGGTCTGGGGCGGTGGCGGCGGCGGTATCGCCGCCGCCGTCAACAACGCCGCCGCGGCGGTCTACAGCGGCCAGGCCAGTTGCGTCGCCGTCTACCGGGGGCTCAGCGAAGCAGACGACGGCCGGCGAGCCTTCGCCAAGGGGCACCTGGGGTCGCTGTACACCGCACATGGTGTGCTGGCACCCCCGCAGATATGCGCTCTGCGGACCCAACGCCTGATGGAGGTGGACGGCGTGCCGCGCTCGGCACTCGAGGCGGTGGCGCTGGCGGGATACCAGCATGCCCAACGGAACCCTCGCGCGGTGGCCTACGGGAAACCCCTGGACCACCGGCTCTACGAAGGCAGCCGGATGATCTCCGAGCCGCTGCGCCTGTTCGACTGTTCCCGGGAAAACGATGGTGCAGCCGCCGTTCTGGTGGTTTCCTCGGACCGTGCCGGTGACTATCAGGGTCGACCCGCGGCGATCCTGGCGGGTGTGCAGGGAGCAGCCGCCGGCTGGACCGATTCCGTTGAGAACGAGGACCGTTACACCTCGGCCGGCTTCCATCCCGCCCTCGTCGCCAGACTGTGGGACGACGCTGGAGTGGGGCCCGGAGAGGTCGATGTGGCTCAGGTGTACGAGAACTTCACCGGGCCGGCCGTGGCTGCGATGATCGACCATGGCCTCTGCCCGCCCGGTCCCGCCGCCGGCGATTTCCTCACCGTCGAGAATCTCACCGTGCCCAGCGGGTCGCTGCCGATCAATACGGCCGGCGGCAACATCGCCGAGGGCTTCGTCCACGGGATCGGGCTGGTGGTGGAGGCTGTCCGGCAGATCCGGGGAGGATCGGCCAATCCGGTCGCCGGCGCCGACGTCTCGCTGCTCATCGGAGGACCGATGGCACCGCTGGTCAGCTCGACGGTGTTCGGCTCTGCGGCGACGGTCTGATTCCCGCCACATCGTCAACGTCGAAGGAGGAACATGGCCGCCACCGTGGGGTCCGCACTGAGCTGGTGGGCGCGCACCAAAGGTGGCCAGCCCGCGGTGCACGTCGGCAACGACACGACGACCTACGGCGAACTCGCCCACTGGTCGGGCCGGCTGGCCCGCCGATTGGCCGAAAGTGGAGTCGCGCCCGGTGACCGCGTCGGCCTGCTGTCGCCGAACGCGATTCAGTGGCCGGCGGCCGCCCTGGCGGTCATCAAGTCGGGTGCCGTGCTCGTCCCGCTGAACTCGCGGCTCAAACCCGCCGAGATCCGCAAGGTCGCCGACGACGCGGGTATCACCCTGGTGATTGCCCACCCGTCGCATCGCGAGTCCGCCGAGCGGGCCGCAGCGCTGGGGCAGCCCTTCGCGGTCCTCGACTTCGACGTCGTCGACCGTCTGCGGGTCGGCGCTCCGGACGACTTCAGCGTCGAGCGTCCCGCCGACGATCCGATTGCGGTGATCTTCACCAGCGGATCCACCGGCCTGTCGAAGGGGGTGATCCTGACGACGCAGACCCTGCTGAACATCGTCCTGGAGAACACCCTGACCGAGGACGGCTTCCGGCCGGGAAGCGTTGCACTCCTGGTGTTGCCGTTGGCCTTCACGCCGGGATTGGTTTACGGGCTGCTGATGACCACCGTGCTGGGTGGTTCGCTGATCGTCGAGCCCGAGTTGAATCCGTCGCGCGCGGTCACCCTGATCGAGCAGCACGGCGTGCAGGCGTTGTTCGGAGTGCCTGTCATCTTCGAATCTCTCTCCCGGGCAACCGAGTTCGAAACCGCCGACCTCAGCTCGCTGCAGACGGCGATCGTCGGCGGGGCGGCGGTGCCTGTCGATCTGCTGCACCGCTGGGCCGCCAAAGGCGTCATGTTGCGCCAGATCTACGGCATGACCGAGGCCGGCGGCGTCGCGACGGCCACGCTGAAATCCGAAGCGCTGGAGCACCCGGACTCCTGCGGCAGCGGGTCGATCTTCACCGAGGTCCGGGTGATGCACGAGGACGGCACCCTGGCCGGACCCGGCGAGCAAGGTGAGATCGTGGTGCGCGGCCCCCTGGTCACCCCGGGGTACTGGAACGACCCCGCCGCGACCGCCGAGGCGATCCGTGACGGCTGGTTACACAGCGGGGACATCGGAACCAGCGACGTCGAGGGCCGCGTCAGGTTCGTCGACCGGAAGAAGGATCTCATCATCTCCGGCGGGATCAACATCTCACCGGTGGAACTGGAGACCGTGATCGGCAAGCTTCCTGGAGTGGCGGAGGTGGCCGTCATCGCCGTCGCCGACGAGCGCTGGGGTGAGACACCGGCGGCGATCATCACGGCGGCCGAGGGCGCGCTCGACCAGTCGGCGGTGATCGCCCACTGCGAGGAGCAGCTGTCGGATTACAAGGTGCCGCGCTATGTGGTGCTGCGTGCGGACCCGCTGCCGCGCCTGCCCAGCGGAAAGCTGGACAAGCCCGCAATCCGAGATGAATACCGCGACGTGGCCGCCCGATTCAGCAAGGCCCGCTGACCGTCGTGCTCGCGTCTAACTGGGGAGCGGGTCTGCCCGGTAGATCGATTTCGTGATGCGGTAGGCGTCCAGACCCTCCGGCCCCAGCTCGCGGCCGAGGCCGCTGGACTTGACTCCGCCGAACGGGGATTGGATGTCGAGCTGGTAGTGGTTCACGCCCACCGAGCCGGTGTGCATCGCCCGTGCGATCTCGGTGGCCCGCGCGTTGTCCTGCGACCAGACGGTCCCGGCCAGCCCGAACTCGGTGTCGTTGGCCAGCCGCACCGCTTCGGCGTCGTCGTCGTACCCGGTGATCGTGATCACCGGGCCGAAGATCTCTTCCTGCGCAAGTCGATCCCTGTTGTCCACATCGGCGAAGACGGTGGGAGCGACGAACCAGCCGCGCGACAGTCCGGCGGGCACCGATCCACCGGCGACCAGTCGTGCGCCGGACTCCCGCCCGATCCGGATGTAGTCGAGAACCCGTTCGCGCTGACGCTCGCTGACCAGCGGGCCGATCTCGGTGGCGTCGTCGAGCGGATCTCCGACGGTCAGGCTGTTGGCCAACTCCGCTATCGCGGAGACGAATTCGGCATACCTGGTGTTCGGCACCAGGATGCGCGAGCTGAGGTGGCAGGTCTGCCCGTTGTTGACGAACGATGCGGTGCGCAGGCCTTCGATGGTGGAATCCAGGTCGGCGTCGTCGAGGATCACCGCCGCACTCTTACCGCCCAGCTCAAGGGTGACCGGCCGGATCAATCGACCGCATTCGGCGCCGATCACCCGCCCGGCGTTCGTGGAGCCGGTGAACGCCACCTTGTCGATACCGGGGTGAGTCACCAGGTGCGCACCCGCGGCAGCGTCTCCGGGCACGACATTCAACACTCCGGGCGGCAGGCAGGCCTCCTCGGCGGCCTCGGCGAAAACCAGGGCGTCCAAAGCCGTCTCGGGAGCGGCCTTGAGTACCACCGGACATCCCGCCGCCAGCGCCGGAGCGATCTTCATGATGGCCAGCGCCTGCGGGTAGTTCCACGGAGTGATGGCACCGACCACACCGACCGGTTCGCGCCGAACGATGGTGTGACCGACCAGCGCCGGGCGAACCTCCTCGGCCTCCCAATCCGCGATCAGCTTCGCGTAGTAGCCGACCAACACCGACGGGAAGACGCCGTTGACGACGCGCGACAACGTGATCGGCATGCCGTTCTCGCGACTGACCAACCTCGCGGTGTCCTGTCCCCGCGCGCGCAGTGCCGCCGCGAAGCGTTTGAGGCCGTCCGCCCGTTCGGCGACGGTCGCGTTTCGCCATTGGGTTGCGGCGTCGCCATGCGCAGCGGCCACCGCGTCGTCGATGTCGGAGACAGTGGCGCACGGACCGTCCGCGAGCACCTCGCCGGTGGCCGCCTCGATGACCGGAACCGTCTTGGCCGCACCACGGAACGCTCCGCCGATGAACAGTCGGGCGGTGTCGATACTCTGCGTCATACCCTGTGACCTCCACAATCGGTTTCGGAGCCTGCTCGCCGCGCCAGCGTAACCGCAGCCCCGACCCCGTAGGCTATGCAGGCCCGCCGACGTCGTCAATACCTCATGCCTTTAGTTCTACTGCGTTCTGTGTGCAACCTCCGAGTAGACCTGCCGGAACTTCCCGCTGCGGGGATGCGGCGCGGGTGGTTCGTCGGCTCTCTCGATCGTGGCGGTGGTGACCCCCTGGGCAGACAGGAAGAACGCCAAGCGTTCTCGCAGCGCCGCCCACACCGCGTGGTCGTCGTCGGGCTGTTCGACGCGCAGCCGAACAGTGAGAATCGTCGGCGCTCGCTGGATCAGCTGGCACCCGGCCACTCCCGGGGTCTCCTCGGCCACAGTGGCGATGGCCAGCGGCAGGATCCGCACCTCAGTACCTTCAGGCGTCGCAAAGACCAGGGTGTCGTCGGTGCGGCCGACCACCTCGATGGACGGGAAGGCGCTGCCGCAGGGGCACGGCTCGGGGTCGACGGTGACCCGGTCACCGAGCTGGTAGCGGATGATCGGTTGAATCCTGTTGGCCAGGTTCGTGACCAGCACGCCGTCCGAGAGCTGCCCGGCCGGGACCGGGCGGTTGTGTTCGTCGACGGGTTCGAGGATGTACCAGTCGCTGTTGACGTGCAGTCGGTCCGCGGCGCACTGGTAGGTCAGGCCGACGGCTTCCGAGGTTCCGTAGTAATTGCCGACCCGACATCCGAACGCCGCACTGATCAGCCGGCGTTTCGCCGCGGGCAGCGATTCCCCCGCCGCACTGATCATCATGGGGTGGATGCGCAACCGGCCGGCTCGCTGTTCACAGGCCAAGGTGACAAGCGCGCTGGGATAGCCGCCGAGGATGACCGGCTGAAAATCGTTGAGGTCGGCGACCAGTTCGGCGAACGGGGCCATGGCCGAGAAGATCCGCTGCATTCGGCCCCGCCACGGCACCTTGCGGATGCGTCGGGCCATCATCGTGTTGGCCAGGAAATGCCCGCCGGTGACCAAAACCGCAGCCATCCGGCCACGCCCGCGCAGCAGCTCCCACACCTTCCGGGGCGACAGCAGTGCCACCGGCAGCGACCGGGCGTAACCCAGCACGTTGTAGACCGCCAACGCGAAATGGTCGTGCAGGAGGATCGCGGGTATGCCGGTCGCCCCCGACGTCGTGCACACCACGTAGCGGCCCAGGAAGTCGCGGCCGACGTTGCCGGGATCGGCGAGAAACTCCTCGACGCGGGCTCTGGTCACCGCGGGGTCGGTCACCCAGCCGTCGAAGTGGCCCATCAGCTCGGCCTTGGTGACCACCGGCAGCTGGCCGATCGCCGAAATCGACTCCGGCACATCGCGATAGATCTGGCTGTAGTAGGCGGAGTGCGCGCGTGCGTAAGCGACGATCTCGCGCAGCCGCTGCCGCTCGCGCCGGTCGATGCCCGCTCGTCCGTCACGGCGGATGCGCCGCGCGTCCCAGAGGACGCGGCTATACCCCGGCCGGTGCACGCTGCATCCCTTTTCGACTGAGGCCCACTCCCGCCTCTCCGGTTGAACCGGTCAGGTCGGAGCGCCGACGGGCACGGGCCGGCCATTCTGCTCGGCAGTCACAGAGGTGGCCGTTTTCTGCTGGTGGGCTTGATGTTTGGAGATCCAGCCGAGGTATCCGAATGCCAAACCGGCGGCGGAATAGACGGCGGCCTCGGTCCACATGTAGCCGACACCCCATCTCCTGCCGAGGAACACGGGCTCGTTGATGATGCCGCGCGAGGTGGCGACGGCATAGGCCGCGTGCACATACGCCAACGCACCGAACGACCCGGAGAGGAACTTGCACACTTCGCGGTTCATAGCGTTTCCTTCACTTCTGAGGTCCGTGACGGCATCGGGACCGTCGCGCCTTCAGTCTGGGCTTGGCCGCTCACGTGTCGGTAGGGGCCGAAGTCCTCGGTGTTTGTCCCGCTGGTCGGCGGGTATGCGCGCGGCCATGGCGACATCAAAGAGTGACTCCTCCGTCGAGCCGAGGAAACCCAGCGTCGCACCGGCTCTGCTGCTCGGCCTTGGCCTGGGCGGCTTCGTCGACGGCATCGTCCTGCACGAGATCCTCCAGTGGCACCACATGGTCAGCCACGTCGATGAGTATCCGATGGACACGCTGTCAGGGCTGGAAGTCAATGTCCTGGCCGATGGCTTCTTTCACGTGGCAACCTGGCTGCTGGTGTGGGCCGGCACCACGATGACCGTCGTTGCCTGGCGGCGACGTCGGCTGGCGCCCACCTGGCCGTTCCAGGTCGGGCTGCTGCTCGCGGGTTGGGGGATCTTCAACGTGGTCGAGGGTTTGATCGATCACCAGATCCTCGGTGTTCACCACGTGCGCGACGACCTCGGTGCCCCGCTGTCGTGGGACATCGGATTCCTGATCTTCGGCGCACTTCTGGTGGCCGCCGGCTGGGCGCTGTACAGACGGGGCGCCCGCACGCTCGAGGCGCAATCCCGCCCGACCATCCGTGAGGACAGCGAGGGCACTGTCCGAAGCTGAAACCACGGGGCGCGTCATCGGGCCACCGTGAGATCGCGAGGCGGACGCGCGGATCGATGGGTTCATCGACTGCCACCACCGCAGCTTCGGCGCAGAAGTGTCACCACCAAGACCCACCGAAGTGTCACCGATGTCTTGATGCAGAACTGTCACCGATGTCCTGAGAGATCACAGCCGACAGCGGCTCTTTTTGTCGGTGGTCGAATGTATGTACTGCTT
>Ga0172382_10001848_pt1 | contig 36688 bp, 37 predicted proteins | sample Leawel138RmetaG_FD_122245 | JGI IMG/M metagenome (GOLD analysis project Ga0172382, IMG submission 122245) | Leachate microbial communities from a municipal landfill in Southern Ontario, Canada - Leachate well 138R metaG | ecosystem: Engineered > Solid waste > Landfill > Unclassified | place... | reverse complement strand
GCACTGCACCGCATGCACAAAGGCTGCCGCATGAGCGCGGGTCAAGCGCAGCGGTGAAGGCAACGTTAAACGCGAGTCACTGCTCCAGCTATACCCCCCCGCAACTGGACTTAAGCCTCGCTGTGCAAGCAACTCACTGGCTAACTGACTGACTGGCATAAAGCCACGCATACGCACCTGCACGGCTTGCTCAACAGTTGCATAAATTGTTTTCTTTTTTGCCGCTAAATCAATATGTGCCAATAAAGCCTCACCGAGCTTTTTTGGCGCTTTATCTGCTTCACCGGTGTCTGGCACTAAACCATCAATCAAGGCAACCCGCTCAATGCGCTCAGGTACTGCACCTGCAATTAACACACTGATAATGCCGCCCAATGAATGCCCAAGCAGTGAGAATTTCTCCCAGCCCAACTGCTGGGTAGCCATCAACGCATCCAAGGCATAATCCCAGAGTTGATAGCCGGCGCCCGGTGCCCGGTGACCTGAATGACCATGCCCAGCCATGTCAATCGCCACGATGCGCAAGCCTTGCAGTTTAGGTGCCAGCAAATCGAAGGTCATAGCATTATCTAACCAGCCATGCAAAGCCAATACTGGCTGCCCATCTTCTGGGCCATAAACCCGTGCAGCCAAATCAATATGCGGTAATTGAATACGTATTTCTTGAGCAGAAGCCAACACACGAAACCCCTTAATTGTTTTAACTATTTAGTCGAGAGCGTGACAGCTTAGGTTTGGACATGCTGTAAAGTCTGTAACTGCATGGTACCTGCGCCAACAAAATCACCTTTCAGACACGCTACACTGGCGGTATTCAACGGCAAACCATGCAAACGATCAGCATCAATCAACCAACTGGCAAGCATACCTAATAAAGGTTGGTGAGCAACAATCAGTAGGTTTTCTACAGAGTAGCCATCGAGTTTGCGTGTCACGTCTCGAGCATCGCCCTCTGGCGTCAGCCAAGGCACAATTTCAATATCACTCTGATGCTGCAATGTCGTGCATAACAGCTCAGCGGTTTGTCGGGCTCGCACATAAGGACTGGAAAGCACGCGATCAAAGCGTACACCCGCCAAGAACTTAGCAGCCTGTAAGACTTGTTCGCGCCCCTGCGCTGTTAACTGCCTATCAGCGTCATGGCGCTGATAGGCTTCTGCAGCACCATGCCTTAATAACCAGAGATTCATGACTTAGTCTCATCTTTTGGCTGCTGATCATTAACAGCTTTAGCTTGTTCTTCTGTGCTTTGGGCGTCTGCTGCATCTGAAGCTTTTGGTTCTTCTGCTACTTCTGACTTTTCTGGAGTTTCTGTTGCTTCCACCACCTCGTCAGTCGTGGCGACTGGCTCAGGGGTGACAACACTGACTGGGGCTGCGCTCACAGGTGCCTCTGGTGCAGCTTGTTGGTTTTTCCGCACGTGTGCAGCCTCGCCGTCAGCTGCATGGGCTTGTGGCCAATCTGCCACAGGCCAAGGTTTAGCATCTGTGTTAAACACGGAAAAACGACCTATTTGTGCTAAATATTGACTCAAACTGTCGCCAAAATTCATAAAATGCACACTGGGCGCACCATAAAACAAACGGTATAACAGTTGTGCAACCACTAAAATACCTAACAATGGCACAGCAACTTGCCATACCAATAGAAACAGCAACATCCATAACACACGTAAAAAAATTGATTCGCGGCGGATGTTTTTTTCTGGTGTTGTCATTCTGTAAACCCTCGTTTAAAAGCCATCAATGGAAATAAAATCGACATCGGTTTTCGGCTCGCCACTCATCAGCCCAGCAATAATCTGCTCAAGCGTGCGCCCTTCAAACAAAATGGCATGCAAACCTGCAACCAGCGGCATATAGACATCCATCTCTTGCGACTTAGCTTTAAGCACCTTTAAGGTGTTGACCCCCTCTGCCACCTCACCTAAACGCTCAACTGCCTCTTCAAGGCTTAAGCCCTCACCTAAAGCAAAGCCCACTTGATAATTTCGGCTTTTTGGTGATGTACAGGTCACAATCAAATCGCCCACGCCAGCCAACCCCATAAATGTCATAGGGTTAGCACCCAGCTTAACCGCAAACCGGGTCATTTCTGCCAACGCACGGGTGATCAACATGCTTTTGGTGTTTTCCCCCATACCCATGGCCGCAGCCATGCCGGCAATGATGGCATAGACATTTTTTAGCGCGCCACCCAACTCAACACCAAAGCGGTCACGACTGGCATAGACACGAAACGTTGATCCATGCAGCACCGCTTGCACCTCTGCGCACAGCGCTTCATCCTCGCTCGCAACCACAGTAGCAGTCAGTGCATGCGCAGCCACCTCTCGAGCTAGGTTAGGCCCAGACAACACCCCAACACGTGCCAACGGAGCAATATCTTCTAAAATCTGGCTCATCAGCATAAAAGTGTTCGCTTCAATCCCTTTGGTGGTGCTAACAAGCATTTTCCCACTCAGCGCATCGGCATTGGGTGTCAGCACACTACGTAAGGCTGTAGAAGGTAAAGCAACGAAAATCAAATCGCATTCAGCTAAAGCAGCCGCTAAATCGGTGACTGCAACAACCCCCTCAAGCACCGCGACACCTTTTAAGTAACGCGGGTTTAGCCTGTTGTCATTAATCGCTTGTGCTTGTTGCGCATCGCGCATCCACAAACGCACAGACTGCTGGTTACTGGCCAGTAAATTAGCCACGGCAGTACCAAAGCTGCCTCCGCCTAACACAGCGATCGGTTTTTTTATTAGCATGTTTCTCTTCTCTTCTGCCATAGGTTGGCGATTGATGCATTATACGGTGCTGTTCAAGCATAACCAGTGTTTAGCATTTTCAGTTAAACTATCGTTGGTTTTATTTATTAGATTATGAGGCAAGCCCTTGCAGTACCTGCATTCAAAGCATTCGTATTTAACAGTAAACGTATTGCTACCACTGTCTTTGGGCCTTAGCTTGTCTCACTTTGCCTACGCCGGCGATTTATTTATCAATGATCAAGCTGTGCCGGAAGTGCTTACAGCCACACATTTGTACCAGCCTCCTGCGGCAGTACCGGGCAGCATTAGCAGCATTGATCGTGAACTGATTACCGCCAGCGGCGCGCGTAATATCACCGATGTATTGCGCCTTGTGCCTGGCATGCTGGTTGTGCCCGACAGCGGTAACCTAACCACAGTCAACTACCACGGCACCAGTCCTGGGCAAGCACGACGCTTACAAGTGTTGATTGACGGGCGCTCTGTATACCGTGCAGGCTTTGCCAAAGTAGACTGGACCAGCTTACCTGTAGCCATTGAAGACATTCAACGCATTGAAGTATTTCGCGGCCCTAATACCGTGAGCTATGGAGCCAACGCCTTACTTGGCGTGATCAACATCATCACTGTGCCCGCTAAGGACGTACACGGCACAGCACTCAAAAGCACCTTGGGCGAAAACGGCATTCGTGATTGGTACGCGCGTCAAGCGTGGCACAGTAATAATTCCGATATGCGTTTATCTTTATCTGGGCTTGCTGATAACGGCTTTGACAAGCGCAAAAACGGGACAGATTTTCGCGATGGCCGCCGTCTCAGTCGTTTTAACTTGCGCGCCAACCATCAACTCGACGAGCACAACACTATTGACTGGCAACTGGCGTTTAAAGAAGGCAGCAACCAAATCAGTAACAATTACCGCCCAGCCTTTGCAGGACAAATAAACCCAAGGCTAGGCGAGCAAGATGACAACTCTGACGAACAAGCCACAGACTATGGCGCCAGCCTGCGCTGGACCAACATCATCAACGCCAAGCACAGCATTTCTTTGCAAGCCAACGCACAACAATGGCAGCGACAGCGTGAATGGCGCGCCTGTGATGCGCAAATCAGTTTTAGCCCTGAATTGAATGAACTCTGGCGTATTTCTTCTGTTCAACAACGCGAAGACTTATTCAATAGAGAGCTCATCAGCAATCCCAGCCCTCGCCAATCCACATTACAAAAATGGCTGCTCAGCAAGCTATTGAGTCCTAACCCACTACCCCACACCTGCGGCCTGATCAACGAAAATAGCCGTGAATCACGTTTTGATTTAGAGCTACAAGACACCTACAGCGTTTCCGACAGTCTGCGCCTGATCAGCGGTTTAAGTTATCGCTATGACCAAGCCCGCTCAAGAACTTTTTTAAATGGTCGCCAACGCAAAGATATTATTCGAGCTTTCAGTCAATTCGAGTGGTATGCCAGTCAACACTGGTTGCTACAAGGTGGTGGCATGTTCGAGCACGACAGCAACAACGGTGATTCCTTTTCACCACGCTTGGCGGTCAACTATTTATTCACACCTGCGCACGGTTTAAGAGCGGTATACAGTGAGGCCGTGCGCTCACCTGATATGTTTGAAAACCATGCGGACTGGCGCTATCGCGTGCACGATTTGCGCCCACAGCTCACCCAAGGCAGTACTGCTGACTTTTTTATCAGCGCGCAAGGCAGTAGCAAACTCAAACAAGAAAAAATCCAAGCTTACGAACTGGGTTATAACGGCCATTTTGCCGCACAGCGCTTGTCGATTGATATCAAATTTTTTGAAGAAAAAATCAGCCACATGATCAGTCACAGACCACGCTTGGAGTCATTTAACCTGAACAACAGTGATCAGATAAAATTCTATGGCAGCGAGCTTGAGGCCAATTGGCAAGCCACACCCAAAGACCGCCTGCGCCTGAGCTACGCATACATTAAAGAGCGTGCCAGTAACGCCTTGGATCAAGACATATCACCACCACACAGCGGCTCGTTTACTTGGCTGCACAATTGGCAGAACAATTGGAGCAGCAGCCTGATGTACTTTGCTGCACAGCAACTGGATAAAAAAGATTTACAACTGACAACATTGCGCCTTGCTAAACAGTTTGACTGGGGCAATAAGCGTCTCACCCTTGCTGGCAACCTGCAAAAAACCCTGAACAACCAGCCCATCGCTAACACCAATAATAAAGACAACACTCACGACAGGGTTTACGCCACCCTGCAGTTGGAGTTTTAAAGAGGCTATGCAAGTTTACGTGTTGCGCTTAGTGTGCATGCTCTGCATGCTCCTTTGCAGCAACGTGCCTTTGCATGCACAGATTATTTTAAGCGCAGAGCAAGACAGCTCAGCTGTACGTAGTTTTGCTAACGAGCTGGCGCGCGCACTACCTCTGCAAAGTGTTCAATATATGCCACGCACAGAGCTGCAAGCACAAAGCGATTTCACCGCAGATACACGTCTTATTCTATTGGGTCCAGCACTACTGGATTGGCGCTTACAACTCACACAGAGCGCACCCGCTACGCTTGTTATGCAAGTAAGCCGCGTGCAAGCATATAGGCGCATCACTAACCGGCAGCCGCAAAATCTCACGTTTCTCTGGAGTGATCCGCCAATTGAGCGACAAATTGCTTTATTAAAAGCCATGCTACCGGGGCATAAAAATATTGGACTATTGTATGGTAATCACAGCACATTTTTATTAAGCGAGATCAAACTGGCCATGCAAGCACAAGACTTGATCTTGCATCCCTATTATTGGCCTGACAGCTATGATGCGCGCAGTCTTGTACGCTTACTGAGTAAAACGGATGTTTTGCTGGGCATTGATGACACAGAAATTTACAATCCATCGACCATAAAAAGCATCCTGCTGAGTAGTTACGCCCGTAAACAAGCACTGATCGGCCCCACCGCTGCTTTTATCAAAGCAGGCAGCTTAGCATCCACCTACAGCGACAAAGATGACTGGTTGCTGAGCTTGCAAAAACTTCTAAAGACGCCAACAGAGAACTGGCCTCACAGTTTTTACCCCGAAGAATTTAAAATCATGCTTAATCCACAAGTTGCACGCTCATTGGGTATTGAAACGCGTCAGACTGCCGACCTGGTAGAGCAACTTAAGCAACACCGGGCGGCTCCATGAAAAGAATCTTGGGAGGTAGCATTCACCGGCACACGTTATTTGTCAGCCTATTGCCTGCGGTACTGATTGCTTTTTTACTGACCGGATATTTCACTCTAACACGCCTACAAAACTTACAAGAAGAACTGGCCAATGCCGGTCAATTGATTGCCAATCAACTCGCACCTGCAGCCGAATTCAGTGTTATTTCTGGCAATCTACAGGCACTGGAGCCGTTACTAAAAGGTTTATTAAAACACCCGCATATTGCTTTTATTGAAATTTATGCTGACGCAGAGCAACCCTTAACGCGCATCGAAAAAGATCAGGTGCCAATTAACTCTGAGCTGACCTTCCAAGCACAAATCACACGCCAAAATATTGCACTCGCCCCTCTTTTTTTATTCTCAATAGCACCCGCGCAAACGCCGATTACAGAGGAAGTCATCGGCCGAGTATTAATCGGCATGACTGATAGTGCCCTTAAAAAACAACAGTTAGATATTTTACTGCGAGCCCTTTGGCTGATTTTACTGACACTGTTCTTAATTTGGGCGCTGGCATATTTACTGGCTCGCAGCTTATCCACTCCCATTCAAGCAATGGGTAAAAAACTACAAAGCCTTGGTGATGGTCTATATGACACGCCAGCTTTGACTGAGGTCGATAGCGGCGAGCTTGGTGAACTGAGCACCCACATCAACATGCTCAATAGAACGCTACAGCATGCACAGCACAGCCAACAAAAGTACACTACAGAGCTGCAGCACGCCCAGCAAGAGGCGGAGCGTGCCAACCAAGCCAAATCAGACTTTCTTGCGATGATGAGTCACGAATTGCGCACACCAATGAACGGCGTACTCGGTATGTTGCAGTTGCTCGAGCAAACCGACCTAAGCAAAGAGCAAACCGAGTACACTCAGATAGCTCATAGTTCAAGCTTGCAAATGCTTGATGTGATTAACAATATTTTAGATTTTTCACGCCTTGAGCATGATGCGTTACAGCTTGAGTGTATTGCGTTTGCCTTAGATGAGTTATTTAGTTCATTGCATAATGCTTTCAAATATAGCTTTGATCAAAAAGGCATTGAGCTGGTGTTCAATTTGCCCTCTGACCTGAGTAGCTTAAAAGTTGAAGGTGACCCCACGCGTCTACGTCAAATTTTAGTCAACCTCTTGGCCAATGCCTTAAAGTTCACCGCGCAAGGTAGCGTAACGCTTTGCGTGGACTGGCACTCACTCGGACCGGCGCAATTAATGTTAAGGTGTGAGATCACAGACTCAGGCATCGGCATTGAAGCTCAACAGCTGGCCTCTGTTTTTAACGCGTTTCATCAAGCAGATCAAAGTATTTCACGGCGCTACGGTGGCACAGGTCTAGGTTTATCAATTGCACATACATTGGCGCAGCAGATGAGCGGTGAGTTGACTGTGATCAGTAAAACTCAACATGGATCAACCTTTACTCTACAGATCCCCCTGCATTGTATATAAGTAATCTGTTGCAGTTCTGAGAGCAAAGCACGCACTAAACAGCTGTTTTTACTGAAATACTGTATTTACAAGCAAACACACTGTGACTTACCGTGGAAATATGTGGTCTAACCATACATCTGCACTCAAGCGAATCTGTTTAACAGTGACTGAACTCAGCCATGTTGTTAAACAAAAGGCTTAAGTTGAATAGAGTTTTTTTGTTAAGCGTTATTAAATGTGTTAAAAACACGCTAATACGTTGCATACAACCATTAGCAAGATGGATATCCATCACCCATGCAGTACACGATTAGGCACGTTGAGGAGCCCGCATGACCAAACAAAACGCCTTCACCTACGAAGAACTGCTCAAATGCAGTCGAGGAGAGCTCTTCGGACCAGGTAATGCGCAATTGCCCGCACCGAATATGCTTATGATGGATCGCATTGTGAACATCAGTGATACAGGTGGCAAATATGGCAAAGGACAAATCACTGCTGAGTTAGATATTCACCCTGACTTATGGTTTTTTGCTTGCCACTTTGAAGGTGACCCCGTTATGCCTGGCTGTTTAGGTCTGGATGCTATGTGGCAGCTGGTAGGTTTTTACCTCGGCTGGCAAGGTAATCCAGGACGTGGACGCGCACTCGGGTCAGGTGATGTTAAATTTGTTGGCCAAGTACTGCCGACAGCCAAAAAAGTCACCTACCAAATTGATATTAAACGTACCATTAACCGCTCTTTAATTTTAGCGATTGCTGACGGTAGCGTTAGCGTTGATGGCCGTGAAATTTACACAGCCGAAGGCTTACGTGTCGGCTTATTCACTTCCACAGACTCTTTCTAAAGGATGACCAGTATGCGTCGTGCTGTAATCACAGGAATGGGCATTGTTTCTTGCCTAGGTAATGACAAAGATACCGTAGCTGCCAATTTACGCGCAGGCAATCCTGGTATCCGTTTTAATCCGTCTTACGCTGAAATGGGTTTACGCAGCCAAGTTTCAGGCTCAGTCGATATCAACTTAGAAGAAGTTATTGATCGCAAAGTTTTACGCTTTATGGGTGATGCAGCTGCATTCTCCTATTTGGCGATGCAGCAAGCGGTTGCTGACAGTGGCTTAAGCCCTGAAGATGTGTCTAACCCGCGCACAGGTTTAATTGCCGGCTCCGGTGGTGCATCCACGCTTAACCAAATGGAAGCCATTGATATTCTGCGCGAGAAAGGCGTTAAGCGTATTGGCCCGTACCGTGTCACCCGCACTATGGGCAGCACTGTATCGGCATGCTTAGCCACTCCGTTTAAAATCAAAGGTGTCAACTACTCTATCTCTTCTGCTTGCGCCACCAGTGCACACTGCATTGGTCAAGCGCTTGAGCAAATTCAACTGGGTAAGCAAGATATTGTTTTTGCCGGCGGTGGTGAAGAAGAGCATTGGAGCCAAAGCTGCCTATTTGATGCAATGGGTGCCCTATCTACGCAATACAACGACACCCCAGAAAAAGCCTCACGTGCCTACGACAGTAAGCGCGATGGCTTTGTGATTGCTGGTGGTGGCGGCATGGTCGTGGTTGAAGAGCTTGAGCACGCGCTCAAGCGTGGTGCAAAAATCTATGCTGAAATCGTCGGCTATGGTGCAACCTCTGACGGTTACGATATGGTCGCACCCAGCGGTGAAGGTGCAGTACGCTGCATGCAGCAAGCTTTAGCTACTGTTGATACACCCATTGACTACCTCAACACCCACGGCACATCAACACCTGTTGGTGATATTGCAGAAATTCGCGCAGTGCGTGAAGTCTTTGCCGATAAAGCGCCACCTATCAGCTCCACAAAAAGCTTGTCGGGTCACTCTTTGGGCGCCGCCGGCGTACAAGAAACCATCTACTCGCTGTTAATGATGGAAGGCAACTTTATCGCTGGATCGGTCAACATTGAAGAGCTTGACGAAGAAGCCAAAGGCTTACCCATCGTTGAGGAAACTCAAGAAAATGTAACGTTAAATACTGTAATGAGTAACAGCTTCGGCTTTGGTGGCACTAACGCGACCTTAGTACTGAGGCGTTTTACCAAGTAATTTAGCTGAGCGTCTTTACAAACGGCCACTGCAATTTAGTTGCGTGGCCGTTTTTATTTACTACACGTTAGATTTTCAACAGATCAATTATCTTAATCAATACGAACGAGAGTACGCCCTGTTTGCTGACTGGCTAACATTGTAGCAATGGCATTAGGCACATCCTTTAAACTGATTTCTTTGACTAAGCCTTCCAAGTCGAGCTTCCATTGCAGGGATAGCTTATCCCACATTGATGCCTTATTAACTAAAGGCAACTCAACCGAATCGACACCCAGCAAATTCACACCACGCAGAATAAACGGCAAGACACTGGCTTGAAAATCAATGCCCGCGGTCAATCCACAACAGGCGACACTGGCGCCATAGCGCAAAGATTTAACAGCATTAAATAAAATATCACCGCCGACTGTATCAACCACGCCAGCCCATTGCGGCTTAAGCAAAGCTTTATCCGTTCCCGCTGTCAGTTCTTCTCGACCAATCACCGCTTGAGCGCCTAATTGACGTAGAAAACCCGCTTGCTCTATTTTACCGGTAGCAGCAGTCACGTGAAAACCCAATTGATTGAGTAACACCACAGCAATTGAGCCAACACCACCGGTCGCCCCTGTCACCAGTACAGACCCAGAGCCGGCTGTTAACCCTGCACGTAATAACTTGTCGACGCACAAGGCAGCAGTCAAACCTGCCGTGCCTAAGACCATCGACTCACGCAGCGACAATCCCGCCGGACGTTTAATAACCCAGTTCGCTGGAACACGAATATATTGTGCTAAACCACCAAAGGTATTCATCCCCAGGTCGTAACCCGTGACAATCACTTCATCGCCTGCAGCAAACTCGGGGTTACTTGATTGTTCAACCACACCTGCGGCATCAATACCAGGCGTATGCGGGAATGTGCGGGTGACGCCACGATTACCGGTAGCTGACAGCGCATCTTTATAGTTAAGAGACGAGTAGTGCACCCTAATCAGCACCTCGTCCTCAGGCAAGTCGTCAAGCGAGCGTTCAATTACTTTTTGTTGAAAGTACGGAGTCTCAATGACCCATAATGCTTGATATGTACTCATTGTCTATCCTCAGCGTTTACGTGTGCATGATGTATTAGCCAATAAACCGGCGTTGCAAGCGCTCCCATCCTTTATCAGCAATGTGCTCTGCTGCAGCGCCTGCAGTTAACCCAACACGCTCCTGCAGGCTTTTCTTTTGTACAAACTGTAACGCATATAAATCAGCACTTGCAGCGCACGCGGACAAATACTCATCACTGGTTTGCAACTGGTCAACCAGCTGTTGTTGTTGCGCATCAGTACCTAACCATATTTCCCCAGTGGCGACTGCATTAATATCAAGTTGCGGGCGATACTGCACAACGAACTGTTTAAAAAGATCGTGGGTAGTTTGCAAATCTTCTAAAAACTTCTTGCGACCCTGCTCAGTATTTTCACCCAGCATGGTCAGCGTACGTTTGTGCTCCCCTGCCGTTAAGATTTCAACATCAATATTATTTTTCTTTAATAAACGATGGATGTTGGGCAGTTGCGCAACCACACCAATAGAACCTAACACAGCAAAAGGTGCACTTAGAATTTTATCGCCAATACAGGCCATCATATAACCGCCACTGGCCGCCACTTTATCGACGCAAACTGTTAGCGGAATTTTAGCATCACGGATACGTACTAACTGAGAAGCGGCTAAGCCATAGCTGTGCACCATCCCACCGCCACTTTCCAAGCGCAAAACCACTTCATCACTTGGCTTCGCAACAGCCAATAACGCGGTGATCTCATGACGCAAGTTATCTGCAGCTGAGGCTTTAATATCACCATCAAAATCTAAAACATAAATACGCTTTTTTTCAGCAGCGCTCTTCTTCTCTTGCTGTTGCTTGACCTTATTAGCTTTTTTTAATGCTTTGAGCTGTGTTTTATCAAGTACGCTATGCTCAACTGTATTCTTCAAGTCCGAGTAAAATTCATTCAAGCTGCTAACCATTAACTCGCCACTGCGTGTACGCCCACGCGAACGCATCGCTGTTGCTACCGACAAAATCACAATAATAACCAGCAAAATCGTGACTGCTCGTGCTAAAAAACCAGCATATTCAAGTAAAAAATCCACGGTACACTCCTCAAACGATAATAATTTGTATCTTACATGAGCGAACGCCTCGCTTCATAACGATTAGCTGCAAGCGAGGCAATACTGGCACTGATAAACAAATAACTTTAGCCTGCTTTAATGTGAATTTCAGACAGAGTAAGTGTGTTTTCAAGATGGTGTTCGGACGCGCAAATAGTGCAAACGTATAGCATCGCTGCATATTTCAAACAATCGTATGAATTTCATTTGACAGCTTAGTCAGTTCACAATAACCTCGACCACTGACATATCTACAGGTGGTTATTGAATTGGGTAGCATTTATTTAATTCGTCATGGTCAGGCGTCTTTTGGTGCCGATGACTATGATGTCCTTTCACCGTTAGGCGTGCAGCAAGCAGAAATTCTAGGCGATCATTTAATCGCTACAGGGGTGACACTTAACGCCTGCTTCAGTGGTGATATGCTGCGCCAAAAAGACACGGCATTGGCTGCATTAGCGCGCTTTTCTGAGGCAAACTTAGCAGCACCAAATTTAAATATTGATAGCGCTTTTAATGAGATTGATGTCGATAGCATTATTCGTCTGCTTGTGCCCAAGATGTTCGATCAAGAACCCCATGCCATCGAAAGTTTGCGCAACCCTTTGCAAGACAAAACTGAATTCCAGCGTTTGTTTTCAATGATTATGCAGCGCTGGGCGACTGGTATTGATGATATTCCTGACCACTTAAACTGGTCGACATTTACTCAAACCGTAGACGCAGGTTTACAGCGTGTGCTCGACAATGCTGCGCCGAATGATCACATCGGTATTTTTACATCCGGCGGCACCATCACCGCTTGCTTGCACCTGCTCACTGGTCTACCGGCACGCAACGCTTTTGACCTGAACTGGCAAATCGTAAACACATCATTGAGTCGTCTAAAGTTTCGCAACAATTCAATGGTACTGACTTCTTTTAACAGTCATGCTCACCTTGATCTGTTAAAGAACAAAAAACTCATCACTTACCGTTGAGTTTTCAATATCACGCGGCAACAACCGCACAAAAACCTTAAAAAGGATCTACATATGTCTTCTACCGCAGATATCATTAAAACTCTAACCGCTAAATTTAACGCTGATGCAGCTGCCGGCTTAGATCTAGTGTTTCAATTCAACATCGAAGATGCTGAAAACTACTATGTTGCTGTTAAAGATGGCGCATGTGATGTACAAGCTGGCGATAACGATGACGCCAACGTCACCCTGATCATGGACAGCGAAACCTTTAAAGGTATCGCAACCGGCGAAACTGACGGTATGCAAGCATTTATGGGTGGCAAACTACGTACCGAAGGCGACATGATGTTAGCAATGAAGCTAAGCGAATTATTCCCAGTCTAAACTGTAGTAATATGTCGTAGTGAAAAGCCGGATTAATCCGGCTTTTTTAATTGCACTAGGTTTAGGAGAGTACGGATGCTGTGCAGCAAGGCTGTGTTTATTTATGACGACGCTGATAATCCGCGCGTACAGACTGTTATTGACTTCGCCGAGAGCAATAACATTGAACTGTCACAGATGTCTGTCAGTGCTTTTCTAGCGCATCCTGGGCAGCCTCTTGATTTTGCTCAGCATGTTGTTGCGCTGTGCTCCGATGCTGACTTTGCTAAACGCATTGAGTTGGCTCAATCAATGAATTTTAGCCTTGGTATTATCCCCATTGATCACCAGCAAATACGTCTGCGTGAGTGGTTTATGCTCACTGGCAAACTTGATAAACACATTGAGTTGGCTTTTTCTGAGCCTAGTAAAGCCATTGATATACTGCGTTGCAATGATGAAGTGGTGTTAGGCTCGGTTATGCTTGGTCAAACACCCTTTCTTGACCAAAGAAGTAAAATTTACCGTCGACGTGCTGAATCAAAAACACGCCGTCTGTTTTATTTAATAGCGATGCTGTGGAACAGTGTGCGCAACTTATTTGCTATTCAGCCCTTTGCTATCACCTTATCAATTGGCAGTGAATACAGCGCCAAAACCGCAATCACCGGCTTAGTAGCCATAGAAAATAACGTTAACAATGCTGCTGCGCGCTTAATTAATACCCCTATCAGCGTTCAAGACAGCAAAGTTTCCACGCTACTTATTGCCCCTAAATCAGTCAGCCAATACGTCAGTTTTTTATTTAAAGCATTATTCAACTCTGATAAACGCGTCAGCCGCTTACCTGACTCCATGAGCTATGTACGCAGCAGTTATCTGCGCTTAGATAGCACACAACCTTTGACCTACTACATTGACAGCGCTAAGCGAGAAGCCAATAGCATTGAACTACAAATCCACCCTGAAGCACTGCAGGTCAACTTACCCGAAGCCTATTATGAAAATCCAAGTGATCGGCGCGGCGGCAAGGACACTCTGAAACTTGAAAACCTACCGCTCGGAGAACAGCGACTGGATATGATCCAGCAGCGCTTACCGCTCTTTACCCATGCCCTCGAGGAGGACTTTAAAGAGCTGTTTATGCAACTGCGCGAGAATGCGCAAACTCACAGCAGCTTTATCTCATTGATGATGCTCAGCAGCTTGGTGGGCAGTTTAGGCTTATTTTTATCCAGTCCCGCGGTGATTATCGGCGCCATGGTGCTTGCACCCTTGATGCTCCCCATTGTGTCGTTATCCATGGCATTGTTGCGCAACGATCAAACCTTGCTGAAACAGTCTTTAACCACCATTACCATAGGCGTCAGCCTAGCCATGGGCATGGCAGCAATACTGGCCTTGATCATCCCGATCACCCGAGTCACGCCAGAAATGGCTGCACGCATGAACCCCAACCTACTTGACCTCGGTGTGGCAATCTTTTCTGGTATGGCAGGCGCCTATGCACATGCTCGCGAAAGTATTATGAAAAGCATGCCTGGTGTCGCCATTGCCGTGGCCTTGGTGCCACCGCTGTGTGTTGCGGGTATAGGTATTGGCTGGTGGGACTGGCAAGTGATCAGTGGTGCTACCCTACTCTTCCTAACCAACTTAGTCGGTATTGCGCTCGCCGCCTCTCTGACGTTTTTAGCGCTCGGCTATGCGCCAATTGTTAAAGCCCGACGCGGGCTAACACTGTCTTTACTGCTGATGTTGGCCATTGCAGTGCCACTCACTTGGTCATTTCAGAGCATATACAGCACCTGGCAAGTAGAACAACAGGTCGATGCGCTATCTTTAGATGTGCACGAGAAAAAGTTGCACTTAAACGTGCTGCAAGTACAGATTCACAGTGCAGATACTTATATACAACTTGAAGTCAGCTCTAGCTCTGAAATTACCCATGCGGATTTTATTGCATTAAAAGCTCAACTTGAAGAACGACTTGGTAGCCCTATTCGCTTGGATATCACGCCGCGTATCAGCCTGTAAACAGCAGCCAGTTCATCAATATGGAAGAACTGGCCGCTCACGCGCTAAACCTCAGCCAAGGATCAGCAGAACAAACTAATCATTGTTTGTTTTGCCAATGGCCTGCAGCACATACTGTGGCAAGGCAAACGCCGCTTGATGGATATAAGGATTGTAATAGCGTGTGCTAATTGCGCTGCTCGCAAAACGCTGGCGTAAAGTATCTAAACTGGTCTGACGTGTCTGCTGGTTTTTTGCTGCCCATGCAAACGTCATACTGCCACCGATATAGGTCGGTACTGCGGCGTGATAAAAATGCCAGTCTGCAAACAAATCTTGGATGTTTTTAGCGGTCGTTTTGACTTCATCAATCTGCAAAAAAGGCGTGCCGTTTTGTGCGACAAAAACACCTTCGTCAGTTAAGCAACGGTGACAGGCTTGATAAAAACCTTCTGAGAACAAGACTTCAGCTGGTCCTGTTGGATCTGGGCAGTCACTGATAATGACATCAAACTTGTCAGTACAGTTGGCAATAAAGCGCATACCATCATCAATCACTAAATTGACGCGCGGATCCTCATAGGCTCCATTAGAGTGGTTGGGTAAATACTCTTTGCACATATCCACCACAGACTGGTCAATTTCCACCATAGTGATGCGTTCAACATCGCTATGACGACAGACTTCACGCAACATGCCGCCATCACCGCCACCAATAATCAACACATTGCGCGCAGCACCGTGCGCTAAAATGGGCACATGCGTGAGCATCTCATGGTAAATAAACTCATCGGCTTCAGTGGTTTGAATCGCACCATCAAGGGCCATCACTCGCCCCATTTTAGCGTTTTCAAAAATAACCAAATGCTGGTGCTCAGTACGCACCTCGTGCAGCATTTTATCAATTTTAAAAAACTGCCCATAATGGTCGTGTAGCGTTTCTCGGTAGTCAGTCATGCTGTCCCTCAAAATATATGATAAATCTGCGGCAATTATACGGTATGCAGCGTTGCATTCCTGACATCGTTGCAGGAAAAGCCTGCCAACATACAGCCGACAACTCACTTATGCTGTTTAATACACTGGTAACTCAATATTTTTAAATAACTCTTCAACTTCATCTTTGCTACGCGCCTGAATCACTTTGGCTTGCACTTCACGATCCAAATGCGGGGCAAAACGTTCAATAAAGTCACTCATAAAGCCACGCAAAAAAGTACCGCGGCGAAAGCCGATTTTAGTGACGCTTGACTCAAATAAATGACTGGCATCCAACGCGACTAAGTCTTGATCTTGTAACTCATCAACCGCCATTCCAGCGACAATGCCCACACCTAAACCTAAGCGCACATAGGTTTTAATCACGTCAGCATCTGCTGCAGTAAAAATCACCTTAGGCTCTAGATCAACCTGACTAAAGGCTTCATCCAGTTTCGAACGACCGGTAAAGCCAAACACGTAAGTAACAATAGGGAATTCAGCTAAGGCTTGCAGCGTCAGCCTAGGTACGGCTGTCAGCGGGTGGCCTTTAGGCACAACCACGCAACGGTTCCAGCGGTAACACGGCATCATAATCAGATCGCCAAACTGCTCCATACCTTCTGTGGCAATGGCAAAATCGACTGTGCCATCTGCAGCCATCTCAGCAATTTGCGTCGGTGTGCCTTGATGCATATGCAAAGCAACATCTGGGTATTCCTGCATAAAACTGCTAATGACTGTCGGCAAAGCATAACGCGCTTGGGTGTGCGTGGTGGCAATCGATAAAGTCCCCACTCGCTCATTGGAGAACTCCTGGCCAACTTGCTTAATATTTTCACATTTGCGCAATATTTCGCCCGACATCTTGATAATGCGCTCACCGGCAGCTGTTACTCGAGTTAAGTGTTTGCCGCTGCGGGCAAAGATTTCTACGCCCAACTCATCCTCAAGTAAACGTATTTGTTTGCTTATGCCCGGCTGCGATGTATAAAGGGCTTGCGCCGTGGCCGATACGTTAAGTCCGTTTCGGGAGACTTCCCAGATATAGCGCAATTGTTGTAGTTTCATAAATACCTCGGCAGCCAGTGCACATAAACCTTAAAATAATTCGCTACTTATAACTGCAACACTAAAATTATTCTAGTGTTATAACTATTTATTTATCTAAGCAGCCCTGCAAACGCTGCATTTGACGACTCAAATTGACATGCCTGTAGATTTTTTAAGCCATTTACAGCAGCATTGGCCTTTCCCGACTGAACTGCCAAACTGCACACTGGTATCCACCTGTTTTAATCAAGCAGCTCTCACACCTGAGTTCGTGGCTGATTGCGCGATTGATCTGCCCAAAGCCGCCAGCAAGCGCCAAGCCGAGTTTTTAGCTGCGCGTTTGTGCGCACGTAAGGCCTTGCACATCCAAACCGGCCTTGCCGGCCTGCCCACGCAACAAGAAAATAGCCGTATTCCACTCTGGCCAGCACAGAGTTGCGGTTCGATGTCACACAGCCACAGCCTTGCTGCAGCCCTCGTCGGTGATTGTCATCACTGGCAAGGTTTCGGTTTAGATATAGAAAAACCACTTACTCATAAGCGCGCGCAGCGTTTAGCAAAAAGTATTTTAACGAACACTGAATACAACACATTCGATCATTTAGACAGCACACAACAAGCAATGTATTTAACTGTGATTTTCTCATTCAAGGAGAGTTTATTTAAAGCTTTGAATCCGCTAACTGGAACCTACTTCAGCTTTCATGACGCACAGGTATTGGATCTAAGCAGCACCGCAAGCGGCTATGCCTGCTTGCGCTTATCTAAAGACTTATCAGTAGACTGGCCTGCAGGCAGTGAACTAGAGGGACAGTTTTCACAACTGCATGGTAGCGTCCTCACTTTGGTGAGTATCGCTAGTCACAGCTAAACGAAGCACATAGCCTGTACGAGCGGCTCATATAGCCGCGATTGCGTCCTTGCAACCCCGCACTTCTTTACGTTGCAGCCCCAATTCTGCAGACCTTGCCTGCTGACATGGCCAGCTCATACAAGAACACCCAGCCCCTGCCCAACTGCAGCCAAAATACATATCAGCAGTATGGAGTTGCAAACGGATTACCTTCTCTACCAAGAGGTCACTGCGGCGGCTACTAAGTGTTACTGAGCATCCGCGCTAAAATAATTTTCACTTTTGACATGCCTGCGTTCAGTGCAGCGTCAATTTGCGCCATGGTAATCACACCTGATGATTTTCCCGCAGCCGGATTAACCACCAAGGCCAAACAGGCATATCTCAGACCCAATTCGCGCGCCAAAACAGTCTCTGGCATGCCCGTCATCCCCACAACATCACAGCCATCACGCTCCATGCGTTTAATTTCAGCAGCAGTCTCTAAACGCGGTCCTTGCGTGCAACCATAAACACCATGGTTATTACAACTGTAGCCACTCGCTGCAACCGCCGCGATTAAACGACGACGTAGCTCAGCATCATACGGATAACTAAAATCGACATGGGTCACGTGATCCAGCTCACCTTCATACAGGGTATGCTGACGGCCTGAGGTGTAATCAATAATTTGATCTGGAATACAGAAACAACCGGTTTTTAAGTTGTCAGTAATACCTCCGACCGCATTAATAGCTAAAATAGTATTTGCACCTGCTTGACGCAGTGCCCACAAATTAGCGCGATAGTTCACTTCATGTGGCGGAATACGGTGCGGATGACCATGGCGGGCTAAAAACAACACTTCTCGTCCAGCATATGATCCGCGTAAAATCTCAGCAGAAGGCGCACCGTAAGGGGTGTCAATAAACATCGCATCACGAATAGTCAGACCTTGTAGCTGGGTTAGTCCAGTGCCGCCAATAATCGCGTATTTATCCATTTACTACCTCTTATCCGTTGCTTGTAAGCGTTTTTAGTGTATTCCGCGCCGACTGCCAGCGCGGATGTTGCTGAAAATCATGCTGCGAAACATGACGTCCATACATAACAGATAAATCTGCACAAGGGATGACATTCTCTGTTTGCAATGCTCCCAGTGCTTGTTCTGCAGCGGCGCGGTCATTGCATAATAACCCAACATTGCAGCCAGCGCTAAGCGCGGCAAGCACGCGTTGTGCGGCATCACCCGCCACATGTGCACCGGCCATCGACAAATCATCACTAAACAGCACACCGCTATACTTTAGCTGTTTACGCAAAATATCTTGCAGCCATATTTTAGAAAACCCCGCCGGCACAGCATCCACCTGCGAATAAATAACATGCGCAGGCATCAGCCCAGCAAGCACGTTCTGTAAATGTTGAAAGGGCACTAAATCTGCACGTTGAATCTCTGCCAAACTGCGCTCATCTACAGGGATGGCTACATGTGAGTCAGCCGTAACCCAACCATGCCCAGGAAAGTGTTTCCCCACCCCAGGCATTCCCGCAACTTGCATGCCCTGTAAAAATGCACCCGCGAGTGTATTAACCGTATTTACATCACGGCCAAAAGCACGTAAACCAATCACCGTGCTGCGGCCATAATCCAAATCTAAAACAGGTGCAAAACTGAAGTCGATACCCATCGCCAATACTTCCCAAGCCATCAACCAGCCACATTCACGTGCGACATACTCCGGATTATTTGCGGTCTGCAAGAGCCCCATTGCTGGGAGCGCCACAAAACCTTGGCGCAAGCGCTGTACGCGGCCACCCTCTTGATCGACACCAATCAATAAGTCAGAACGCACCTGGCGAATAGCACGGCATAGTTCACGCACCTGACGCGGATGTTCAATATTTCGTGCAAATAAAATCACACCGCAGACTTGCGGCTGACGTAGCAAGTGACGATCCTCAGCGGTTAAACAGATGCCGCCAATATCTAGCATTAATGAGCCTTGCATGGAGTTCCCTTAGCCTGTGCCTGCAGTATCTGCGCCCCTGATGCACACTCACTGATCTCAACAGGGCATGCTTCAATAAGCTGAGCATAGAGTTCAATAATGTCGTGATTCGCCATACGAATACAACCATGCGAATATGGCTGACCAAGACGCGACTCTTCAGCCGTACCATGAATATAAATATAACGTCGAAAGGTATCATTTTGGCCTAAGCGATTATGCCCCAATTCACAACCACTGAGCCATAGGATGCGGCTCAAAATCCAGTCACGCTGAGGGTGAGCTTGATCCAGCTCTGGCGACCAGATTTCGCCGGTCCAACGCCGCCCGCGCAGTACCGCCATAGCCGGTAAATCAGCACCTATTTTTGCTCTAATATAATGTAAACCACGTGGTGTGCAGCCCGAAGCATTTAGCTCGCCTGGGCCATTGAGTGCTGTGGATATTGTATAGGTCGCCTGCCACTGCTGTTTAGAGAACGCATACAAGCGTTGCTCTGCAATCGACACATGCAGATAATCAATCATTGCTTCACCGCACTTAACTAAAGTCTTGGGGCTATTTTTTAATTGCAGGCTGCATACCGACCACGTCTATAACGCTCTCTGCTCGCAGGCCAGCTGCTAAAAATGGGACCATCAAGCGCAGCACTTGTTCAGTGTTCATATGCACCTGATATTCAGTTTCAGCAATGGCGCGCAAGGCTTTAATGCCCGACATACTAAATGCCGCTGCACCAATCATAAAGTGCACACGCCAAAACAGTTCGATGGGCTGCACTTCAGGCGCAGCCTTATGCAACAGCAACATATAACGATGAAACACTTTGCCGTACATATCATTCAAATAGCGACGTAAATGCCCCTGGCTTTGACTGAAAGCAAGCCCCAACAAGCGCATAAAAATAGACAAATCATTACCACTGCGGGGTTTAACGGCCAGGGTTTGCTGCACCAACACATCCAGCAGGAGCTCAACAGTCCAAGCTGGTTGATCAACAGCCGAACGCCGATCTAACTCTTCATCTAAGCTGGTACACAGCGGGCCCAAAAACCTTGAAAAAACCGCTTGGATCAATGATTTTTTTGAACCGAAATGATAATTTACCGCAGCTAAATTAACCTGAGCCTTACTGGTAATCAGGCGCAACGACGTTTCTGCAAAACCTTTTTCAGCAAACAAAATTTCTGCAACATCTAAAATCCGCTCTACTGTATCTGACTGAGCCATGCATACTTCACTCTAGATAAATATTTCAAACTTACGTTTGAAACGCTTTTACTGTCAAGCCTCTTGACTCAGCAAAGACGCCTAGCGCGCACAACACTGAATCATTCGTTTTACTTAGACGCTGCTAAAGGGTGCCGTTTTAGCCTATCTATTCACCTGCCGATGTCCAGTCAATAAAACCTAACTGCCAAGTCGCTAAAATCAACATACCAAAAACAATACGATACCATGCAAATACAGCATAACTGTTATTAGCAATAAACTTAAGCAACGCGCGGACCGCCAGCATCGCAAAAATAAATGATGTCACAAAGCCCAGCGCAAACACTGGCAAGTCATCCCCACTAGCGAACAATTCACGGTGTTTATACATTGAGTAAACGGCAGCACCGACCATGGTTGGCATCGCTAAAAAGAACGAAAACTCAGTTGCAGCTTTGCGTGACAAACCAAAAAATAAGCCACCAATAATGGTTGAGGCTGAACGCGAGGTGCCCGGTACTAAGGCTAAACATTGTGCACAACCAATCTTCAAAGCCTGCTTCCAGTTCATATCATCTACAGTTTCTGCAGAAATAGTATGTGTGCGTTTTTCAGCCCATAACATCACTACACCACCGACCACCAGCGCTGTCGCTACGGTAATGGGATTAAACAACCATTGTTCAATCAAGTCAGCAAAACTCAAGCCCAAAACCACCGCAGGAAAAAAAGCCACCAATAGATTTACGGTAAAATGTTGCGCCTCTGCTTCTCGCGGCAAACCAACTACAACACTAACAATCTTGCGTCGATATTCCCACATCACCGCTAAAATAGCGGCCAACTGAATAATGATATTAAACGCTTTGGCACGTTGCCCGGTAAAATCAATTGCATCTGCAACAATAATTTGGTGCCCTGTGCTCGACACCGGTAGAAACTCGGTTAAGCCCTCCACCACACCTAAAATAATTGCCTGTACAGCGAGCCAAATATCCATAGTTCCCTATCAATTTTTATACCATGAAGAAAGCAGCGCATCTTACCTTTGTACAGCCATCTTTTCACTGAAAATCATGTCTTATGAATAGCTTAGCTAAAATAGAGCTCTTAGTCGCATGGCTAACTAGAGCCAACATGCTTATTGTAACGAGCTTAAAAAACCTACACATTGCACGTCTTAGGCACACAAAAAAGAAGAATATTCAATAAAAACTGACATTTTTATAGACTTACTAAAAAATATTAAATATTCAGCTCAAGCGACCGATACAACCATACAAGCACATAACATACTGATAACAAGCGCAGCATAGATTGCGATCATGTTTTCTCTGGAGTTCCAGCATGCAGTTTCTTCGTCAAGTATCCATCAGTAAACGCCTTTGGCTTATTTTCCTGATAACTGTTGGTATGTTTTTTGTTTTTGGTGCGTTAGCATTAAAACAATCATACGATTTAATGCACTCGGCTAAAGCCGTAAAAACACAGCATATTGTCGAAAGCACTTTAGGCACGCTGGAGTATTTTAACGATCTAGAGAAAAATGGGCAGCTCACTACTGCGCAGGCGCAAGAGCATGCGCAGAAAGCGTTGAGTCAATTGCGTTACGGACGCAATGATTATGTTTGGATCAATGACTTAACACCCACCATGATTATGCACCCCATGTCACCTGCTCTGGACGGTAAAGACCTATCAGGCTACAAAGATCCCGATGGTAAACAAATTTTCAATGAGTTTGTACGCATTGCCAAGCAACAAGGCTCAGGCTTTTTCAGTTATCGCTGGCCTATGCCAGGCGCGAGCGCTCCCGTTGACAAAATCTCCTATGTGCAAATTTTCAAACCATGGAACTGGGTGGTGGGTTCTGGTGTTTACTTAGACGACATTCATGCTGAGTTTCGTTCTGTTGCCATTAAAGCCAGCCTAATAAGCTTCACTTTTATTGTGTTTATTGCCTTATTCATTATTAGCATTATGCGCAGCATTGTTGTGCCATTAGAAAATGTAGTAGCAGCCATGCACAACATTGCCAGCGGTGATGGTGATCTGACCCAAGAATTGAACGCTAACGGCAAGGATGAAATAGCAGAGCTCAGTCAAAACTACAACACCTTTGCTCTAAAATTGCGCACCACGATTAGTCATCTACTGAGCAGCGCTACGACCCTTAAGCAGTCGGCTGAAGCACTGGGTTTACAAGCCACTGAAGCACTTGATATTAATGAAAACCAATCACAACAAACAGAGCAAATTGCTACAGCGATTAACGAAGTCACCTATGCGGTACAAGATGTTGCTAAGCATGCTGAACAAGCGGCAGCTGAAGTCTCGCAAGCCACAGAGCAAGCAGTGGCCGGTCAAGCCAATATTGATAACAGCTTGCGCCAAACTGACCTGCTCTCTGCAACCATTGCACAAGCGGTTGACGTCATGCAGACACTTGCCGAGGAAAGCAGTCAAGTGGGCCGCGTTCTTGATGTGATTCGCTCTATCGCCGAGCAAACCAACTTGCTCGCGCTTAACGCGGCTATTGAAGCAGCACGTGCTGGCGAACAAGGTCGTGGCTTTGCCGTCGTGGCTGATGAGGTACGCCTGCTCGCGCAGCGCACGCAGCAGTCCACTGATGAAGTACAAACGATGATTGAAAGCTTGCAGCACAATTCGCAAGCAGCAGTAAACGTGATTAATCAAAGCAGCAGCACGGCACAAGCAACTGTTGAGCAAGCGCAGCAAGCACAAGCAAGTCTGACCAGTATCAGCAATGCGCTGTATACGATCAACGGTCTCAACGCTTCGATTGCCAGCGCAACACTCGAACAATCGCATGTTGCCGAAGAGATCAATCAAAACGTTACTCGGGTGGCGGGCTTATCACAATCAAGTAACGATTCCGCTCACAACCTCAGTCAATCCAGTGAGCAACTCAATCAGTTGGCTTTGGAACTTAACCAGCAACTTGGACAGTTTAAAGTCTAACTGTAATACACTATGCGTAACGCGCTCCTCTCCAACATCTGGTCAGGGGCCCTTTACCCACATACAAAAAAACAACAGTACTGCACTGTAATACCTACGACACTATGCCTGACCTGATCAAAGAGCGCGTGGAAGCCTGCTTTAAAACCGCAGAAAGCCACTTTAACTGCTCTCTCAAACGCCCCGAAATCAGTTTTAAACTGCGCGGCCAAAAAGCTGGCGTAGCGCATATTTGTGAAAATCGCTTACGCTTTAATCCGCTACTGTACCAAGAAAACCCTGAGCATTTTCTATTGCATACTGTGGCCCATGAAGTCGCGCATCTGGTGGCCTATCGACTCTACGGCAAGACTATTCGAGCTCACGGCCGTGAGTGGCAAGCAGTAATGGAAAAGGTGTATGGCTTGCCAGCTAACCGCTGCCATACCTATACGATCAAACGCAAGCCGACAACACACTACCTGTACAGCTGCCAATGCAGCGCACGTGAGCCTTTTGCGCTGAGTGCGCAACGCCATACGCGCAGCAAAAAAGGCATGCACTATATCTGCAAAGGCTGTCGCGCAAAGCTGCTTTACACCGGCAAAACAATTCAGCGCTAACCTATAAGCACACCAACTACGCGCTACTTGTTTAACGGAAAGACAATCCTAAACTGCGCACCACCAAGATCTGAATCGTCCACAAAAAGCTGACCACCGTAGCTGTCGATAATATCCTTAACCACCGCCGTACCAATACCTTGCCCAGGGTATTGAGTGTCTAAGCGCTCACCTCGTTGCAAAATACGCTCACGCTGGTGCATTGGCACACCTGGCCCATCATCCTCAACAATTAACTCGCATCCTGCGGCTGTCACGCACGCACGGATACGGACTTCACTGAGACATAAGCGGTAGGCATTTTCGAGTACATTACCCAACAACTCCAATAACGCACCTTGCTCAACGGGCACCCGCAGTTCTTCGGCGAAATTTTGCGTCACTACAACGCCTTTATCTCGATAAACCTTATCTAAGGCGCCGAGTAAACTTTCCAGTAAAGGTTTGAGCTTGACCTGATAACGCAATAAACCACTTTTACGCAAACTGGCACGCTGCAGTTGATAACTAATCTGCTGACTCATGCGATTAACCTGCCCCTGCAAAGTATGGACTTGCTCGCTATTGTCAGGGTTCACCGACAACACTTCACCAACACCCTGCAAAACCGCCAGAGGTGTTTTTAAGCTATGCGCCAAATCATCTAATGAGTGACGATAACGCTCACTTTGCTGGCGTTCACTTTCCAGTAAGCGGTTTAAGGAGCGTGTTAAACGTAACAACTCACGCGGATGCTCGTCACTGAGTGCCGTTCGTTTGCCGGTCTCAACCTCATCCAGTTCAGCACTTAGGCCGCGTAAACTGCGAACGCCCCACCCCAGCCCCAGCCACAAAAAACCCAGTAATAACAACAACGCAAAACTAAGCCATACGTACAACTGCTGACGCAGACTGGCATACATCACTTTATAATCACTGACCGGCTGCATGGTGACGATACTAAAATCGGCACTTTTCCCGCGTAACAAATCCACTTCGACGTCATAGATAAAATACTCACGCCCATCAGTGTCTGTACCACGCAAAAACTCATGACCGCGGCCATCGTATTTGGGTTGATAGTTGAGTTTGATTTTTTTTGAACTGCTTGAGCGCCAAAGTAAATTACTTTTATTATCATAGATCATGCCTGTTTGCTGCGCGGGAAGAATATCAAATTCCTCATCGGGGAGCTTTTCTGGCATACGCAACTGACCATTGATAATACGTGCTGCCGAGATTAAAGCACTGGCATCGGCCGCCAAACGTTGCTCAATGGATTCCTCAAGCGCAACGGTAAACACTTGCTTTAAAGCCGGAAATAAAGCCAACATAAACAACGATACTGTCACTGCAGCGCCAAACATTAAGCGCATGCGTAAAGATGATACTTTATTATTTTTACGTGTAGGCATACTCAAATCCGACTCGACTAACGGCATACTTGGTTAAATAAATAACCCTGCCCACGTACTGTTTCAATCGGTTTAAAGCCAGAATCACCCTCAAGCTTACGTCTTAAGCGCCCCACCAACACCTCAATAACATTCGGATCGCGCTCTTCATCGCCAGGATAAAGTTGCTCTATAAGACGATCTTTAGACACCACCTGTTGATGATGGCGCATCAAGTATTCAAGAATTCGATACTCATACGCGGTCAGCGCCAAGCTTTGATCCAATAATGTCGCTTGCTTACTGTTTAAATCCAACAGCAACGGTCCAGCACCTATAGTGGATTGTACAAAGCCCGATGAGCGGCGCAACAGCGCATTTAAACGTGCTTCAAGCTCTTCAAATTGAAAGGGTTTAACCACATAGTCATCCGCACCTGCGGCCAAGCCCTCAACTTTATTTTGCCAATTACCACGTGCGGTTAACACCAAGATAGGAAAGGCTTTACCTTGGCTGCGTAACTCTCGAATCAAGTCCAAGCCGTTCATACCAGGTAAGCCAAGATCAATAATGGCTAAATCATGATTGTACTCGCTGACTTTATAGAGCGCTTCTTCTGCATCAGGCACTGCATCAACAACATGACCCTGCTCGCCTAGTCGTGTGTACAGGTGGTGGCGTAGTAATACTTCATCTTCAACGACTAACAGCTTCATGCGGGGCTCTCAAAGAATAGGTTGTGTATGACCTAGGGCATAAGGAAAATATTTTTATTTCCTACTCTAGGTGATTTATCACAGCTATTGTGCCTAAACAGGTCTGAACATCAGCTGAACCACTATATGAGCGTCTCTAGCTGCTACTCATCTCGACGTAAATCGACGGGAATCTCTGGATCTTTAAGCATCGAAGGCTTTTTAGCTTTGCCGGCATGATACTGGCGCAGCTGATAGACATAAGCTAAGACCTGAGCAACAGCAAGGTATAAACCAGCAGGAATTTCTTGGTCGATCTCAGTGGAATAATACACAGCACGTGCCAACGCCGGTGACTCCAGCAGAGTTATTTTATGCTCCTTGGCGATTTCCCTAATTTTCAAAGCCGTGTGGTCACCCCCCTTAGCCAGCAAAACAGGTGCTTGACCATTCTCAGCATCATATTTGAGCGCAACAGCAAAGTGTGTCGGGTTGGTAATAATCACGTCAGCTTCAGGCACCGCACTCATCATTCGTCGCTCAGCCATCTCACGCTGCAGCTGTCGAATCCGGCCCTTCACTTCCGGCTTACCCTCGCTATCTTTATATTCGTCGCGCACTTCTTGCTTGGTCATTTTCAACTTTTGCTTGCTATCCCAGATTTGGAAAGGGATATCCACAGCAGCGATAATAATTAGGCTACAAGCCAACCAAAAAGCACTCCAACCGATCACTTGCATACTGTGCAAAATAGCCATTTCCAATGGTTCAGCAGCAATTTGAATCAGTTCATTGCGCGCCCGCGCCAAAACAAACAGCGCAACAGTTAATACAATAGAAAACTTACCCAGCGCTTTCAGCAGCTCAACAATCGACTTCATCGAGAACATACGTTTAAGGCCTGATAGCGGGTTCATGCGGCTAAATTTTGGTGCTAAAGCCTCCATCGAAAACAACCAGCCACCTAAGGCCACAGGCCCTACTATCGCTGCAATTAACAATACAAAAAACAACGGTATCAAGGCATCGCCGGCCATTAACGCTGACTGCAAGAGATTGATCGCCATAGAACGTTCATCAAGCAAGAGCTCACGCGGTAAAGTAAAGTTCTTATGCATCACCAACATAACCCTTTCCCCGAGCGCACCACCAAAGGTCAACAAACCTCCAGTACCGGCCATCACCACGGCTAAGGTGTTGAGCTCTCGTGATCGAGCAATCTCACCCTTTTTACGTGAGTCTTGTTTGCGTTTCTCGGTAGGGTCTTCACTTTTTTCAGCACCGCTTTCACTTTCTGCCATAATTGCTCCCCGCTAGTGCGCTTGCGCAAGGCCGCGCAGCATAAACAAAGCATCGCTGGCAATGCGCTGGTATTGCGCCAAGATATCTGCAGTTGAAAGCCAAAAGATGATCAAGCCCATCACCAAGGTTAAGGGAAAACCAATGGTAAAAATATTCAATTGTGGCGCCGCACGGGTCATCACGCCAAAAGCAATGTTAATCACCAATAGCGCACTCACAGCGGGCAGCGCCAACAACAAGGCCGCGCCAATCACCCAACTTAAACGCCCTGCGAGAATAGCAAAATTGCCCACCTCTAACGTTTGCCCGACGGGCAAGGTTACAAAACTTTCCGCCATCACTTCAAACACCACTAAATGGCCATTCATCGCTAAGAATAACAAGGTCACCAGCATTAGCAAAAACTGACCAAGTACCGGTACTGACACCCCAGTTGCTGGATCCATCATCGAGGCAAATCCTAGCCCCATTTGCATGGAAACCATCTGCCCCGCAAAGACGAAAATATGAAAAAACAATTGCAAAGAGAAGCCTAGCATTGCGCCTATGATGATTTGCTCAGCAATCAGCAAAATACTTCTTAGGCTCAAAGCATCCACCTGCGGCATATCGGGTAAAACGGGTACTAAGGCCAAAGTTATCGCCAATGACAAATACAAGCGCACACGCTGCGGCACCAACTGGGTTCCAATAATCGGCATGACCATCAATAGCGCAGCGATACGAAACAGCGGCAACAAAAAACTGCTAATCCAACCAGCAATTTGCGCGCTACTGAGCTCTAGCATGGCTTGTCCAACTCAACCAATCACATAGGGAATGCTATGAATCAATCGTGTCGTGAACGCCATCCATTGGCTGAACAACCACGGCCCCAGCACAATCAATGTAAAAAAACTGATCAAGAGCCGCGGTAAAAAGCTCAAGGTTTGTTCGTTAATCTGGGTGGCTGCCTGAAACATAGCCACCAATAAACCCACCAACAGACTGGGCACAATGATAGCCGCGACCACCAATGCGGTATGTGATAGTGCTTCGCGAAATATATCAACAGCGACTTCTGGGGCCATAACCTTCTCCTAGAGCGTGCCAAAACTACTGGCTAAAGTGCCGATAATCAGCGCCCAACCATCCACTAACACAAATAACATGATCTTGAATGGCAAGGAAATAATCAAAGGTGACAGCATCATCATACCCATCGCCATCAAGATACTGGCAACCACCAAGTCAATAATCAAAAACGGAATAAAAATCATAAAACCGATTTGAAAGGCAGTTTTCAGCTCCGAGGTAACAAACGCAGGGATCAAAATAACCAACGGCGTAGCATCTGCAGATTCGATATCGGTGCGTTTTGCCAGCCGAATAAACAATTCTAAATCCGATTCTCGGGTTTGTGCCAGCATAAAGCCACGGATGGGCTCCTCGGCAACAGTCAGTGCTTGCTGCACGCTAAGTTCTTCATTCAGATAAGGCTGCAATGCCTCTTGATTAATCCGGTCAAAAACTGGCGCCATGATAAATAGCGTCAAGAAGATCGTCAGGCCCACTAAAATCTGATTAGAGGGTGTTTGCTGCAAGCCCAGTGCTTGCCTTAGAATAGAAAAAACAATAATGATTCGGGTAAAACAGGTCATTAACATGACAAATGCTGGAATAAAGCCCAGCGCCGTCATGATCAATAGTATCTGTAAACTAACCGAATATTCCTGTTGCCCTGCCGCATCAGTAGTGAGTTTTATCGCAGAGATCAATAACGGATCATCGGCTGCAAATACACCTGTAGCACTAAATAGCAGTCCGCTTGCCAGCAACACCCGCGCAATTAGAGCGATCATTGTGCGTCCTTTGCCTTGGTTTTTAAGGCCTCAGCTAAACGCTTTGCAAAGGCTGAGGACAAATTACCTTCTGGTACAGTGACTTCTACAGGCTCTTGCATAACATGCAAAGGAACGATCGTTCCAGGCGTTAAGCCCAGCAATATTTGTTCTTTGCCGACTTGCACCAGCAACAACCGATCGCGCGGCCCGAGTGCTTGCGTCGCCAGTAATGAAATAATCTGCTGCGAGCCTTTAACCGGTAAACTGTGCTGAATGCGGCGCACAACCCAAGCCAGCAAAAAAATCAAACCAATGACCAACAGCAGACCAAACAGCAACTGCAACAGTTGCCCGCTGACCTCACTTGACTCAAGCAAGCCGGTATTGACTGGCGCTGCTTTGCCAGCAATAGTTTCAACGCTTTGCGCTGCAGTCAGTACATCGTCTGCCCAAGCACTGCACGAGGCAAACATTAGCATGATAAAAAGGCGCATAGCTTTACCGTAGTTTCTTAATACGCTCGCTTGGACTGATGACATCAGTCAAACGAATTCCGAATTTCTCATTGACCACAACCACTTCACCATGCGCAATCAAGGTACCGTTGACCAGGACATCCAGTGGTTCACCGGCGAGTCGATCCAACTCAACTACAGAACCTTGATTGAGCTGCAGTAAGTTACGGATACTGATATCGGCACTGCCCACCTCCATCGATATACTGACAGGGATATCTAAAATAACATCCAAGTTAGGACCACCAATGGTTGTTAAACTCTCATCCGTGTTGTGTTGAGCAGGAAACTCTTGCATTGGCGCCTTAGCTGGCCCACTACTTTGCTCAAGCATGGCATCAATGTCATCTTGATCAGTTTCAGTGCCGGCCTCGGATAAAGCCGCTGCCCACTCATCAGCTAGCGCTTGATCTTCACTAGAGACGTGCTCGTTTTCGTCAGTCATATTCTTTTCTCAACTACAAAGTAAAGCTAAAATCAGCGGGGTTTTCGTATTGGGCTAACCACTTGCAACGCTAAGTTACCGTGACTGGCTCCCAGTTTAACTTTAAAAGTCGGCACACCATTCGCGCGCAACAACATGGTGTCAGGCATATCTACGGGAATCACATCGCCGGCCTTCATATTCAGAATATCGCGCAACTTCAATTGCCGACGTACCACAGTAGAACGCAAAGGTACTTTTACATCCAAAACATCTTCACGAATGGCTTTACTCCAACGCTCGTCTTGATCATCCACATCGGATTGAAAACCAGCATCCAGCATTTCACGAATAGGCTCGATCATTGAATACGGGAAAGTGATGTGCAAGTCACCGCCGCCGCCATCCAACTCAATATGAAAGGTCGAGATCACCACAACCTCGCTTGGGCTAACAATATTGGCTAATGCAGGGTTAACTTCTGAATTCATGTATTCAAAATCAACATCCAAAATAGCATGCCAAGCTTCTTTCAAATCAATAAAGGCCTGCTCTAAGACCATGCGCACCACGCGCAACTCGGTTGGGGTAAATTCGCGTCCTTCAATTTTGGCATGACGACCATCACCACCAAAAAAGTTATCCACCAGCTTAAATACCAGTCGTGAATCTAGAATAAATAACGCAGTACCACGCAAAGGTTTCATTCTCACTAAGTTCAAGCTGGTGGGTACATACAAAGAATGCACATATTCACCAAACTTCATCACCTGCACACCACCGACAGACACATCTGCAGAGCGTCGCAGCAAGTTAAACATGCTGATACGCGTGTAGCGAGCAAAACGCTCATTAATCATTTCTAGCGTCGGCATTCGCCCACGCACAATACGGTCTTGGCTGGTTAAGTCATACTGCTTAATTGAGCCAGGTTCAGCCTCGTCATCAGTGTCCACAAGACCATCATCAACGCCATGTAACAACGCATCAATTTCATCTTGTGAAAGTAAATCTTGTACGGCCATTTTAAGTTGTTCCTATCAAGGTTTTACTGCATGACAACATTGGTAAATAACACCTGCTCAATTACCGGTTTACCGACCTCAATCAGCGCTAACTCTTGTATCGCAACAGTCGCTTTCTGCTTAAGCAGCTCAATCCCTAGCCCCGTATTCAACTCATCAAAATTCTGACTGGAAAACAACATCACCAACTGATTACGTAACGTTGGCATATGAACTTTTAGCGCATTTAAATCAGCTTGATTACGCGCCATCAGTGCGACACTGACTTGCAAATAACGTGGCTTACCCTCGCTTTTAAAGTTCACCACAAATGCCGGTGCTAATACTTCATAAATGGCTTGTTGCTTAACTGCGCTCTCGACTACGGGTTGAGCTTCAGCGGGAGTACGTCCGAGGAAGAACCAAGTTCCAGCAACAGAGAGTGCAACAGCCAGAAGCAAAGCAATCACCGCCAAGATAATGATTTTCATCTTGTTTTTTTTAGGTATTTGCGTTGCTTGTTCTGGCGTTTCAGGATTTTTTGCCATGTGCCTATCACCACTTAAAAATCATATCCGACAGTTTACCAGTCTAAACAAACTGTGCAGGGTTGATTATGCATAATAATCAACTAATCCAAGGCGACCATCATGCTGCTCGGGCAACGGGGTAACATGATGGTCTATTTCTTCACCATTATCTGCTCCCGTACCAGCGCCCCCACGCCCCTGAGCCAATTCATGAGCCTGAGCATTGGCGTGTTGTTGCGATTGATCTGACACATTAACATCCACATCCGGCATACCTTGCTGAGCCAATAACTCACGCAAGCGATGCATTTGTGCTTCTAACGACTCTCGCACTCCCGCATTGGCACTGGTGAAGGTGACTTGAGTGTGTTCTTGGCTCATATCTACTTTGATATCTAAGCGTCCAAGCTCAGCTGGATCGAGTTTAATCTCTGCCGATTTTAAGTTCTGCGAAGACATCCACATCACTTTATCGGTTACTTGCTGAGTCCAACCCGGTTGCTGCATGGCTATCGCAGCACCTGGCACTTGCCGAGTTTGCTGAGCGCCCAGCAATGACTCTGAGCGCGGTTGCATATCCGCACGAATAGTATCGGTTGGCGTTACCGCCTTAGTATTCAGCAAAGTATCAGGTGCAGTTTTAGCAGCTTCGAGCAACGCAGCACTATTATTCTTATCAGCGAACCCCTTTTCCAACAGCACTTCAGCCGTTTTACCCGAGGTAATGGTCAATAAGGCCGCTTTTTCAGGTGTTACTGAGGTATCAATTTTATCTGTTTTTTTCTGCAGCGTGAGCCCGTCCTCTTCTGTCAATAACCCCTCCGACTCTTCTAGCTCAACGGACGACTCTAGATTAGATTTGGTGTACGCTGTTTGCCCTAAGCTCCCTGCGATTGCAGCTGCCTGGCTTGCGAGCAAACCAACATCAGGCTCTATCCCCTCGTCCGCCTCCTGCTCTGCGGGTATTGACGTCATCGCCATCAACAGCAAAGGATCAGGAAATTCTTCCTCAACACTTTCAACCTGCTCAGCGGTCTCTGACGGCAAAACCTTGCCACCTTGCTCCACTGCATCCTCATCATGAACTGGATTAGGCACAGCATTCTCATCACGAACTGGCCTAGGCGCTGCATCCGCCGTCTTTTCATGCGGTTCTGCGCGCGTATTTTTGGCATCTAGCGGTTGCTTTACAGTCCCTGCAGGTTTGTCTTTGACCGGCGGCGTAGTATTTTTTACTGGTGTTTGCCGCGCCGCTTGCTGCTGTTTTTCTTGCTGAACGGCATCATTACGCTGCTTAGCCTGCTGCACTTGCTGCTGATTGGCTTTAGCTGAGCGCTGCTGCTCATACACTGCTGAAAAACTTTGCGTTAGCGCTGGTGCAGTACTGCGTTGATTTGTAGCGTTATCCTGCCCGCTCGTCTGCCCGCTCGTCTGCGCGCGCGGCGCAGGCGTAGCAGGTCGTAATAAAAAATCCATGGTCGCCATAGTGCTGCTCCTACTCTAAATCAATACTGGCTTAATCTAAGCAAAATTCAAGCCAATAACATAACCTGTACGATATCAGAGGTATTTATAGTTGAAAGGTGCATCACTTATGCAGCAACTGCCAGTAAATTGACCTTTACAGACTCATAACATCCAAATAACGTGGCTCAGCGTGCTTATCAATGGTTAAACTGGCGAAATCAAATAGTTGCCGATCAGCCAATTGCGATGGCACCACATTTTGCAAAGAGCGAAACATAATATCTAAACGTCCAGGGGTTTTTTGTTCCCAGTCTTGCAACATACCCTTCACAACTTGGCGTTGTAGATTTTCTTGCGAACCACATAAATTACACGGAATAATTGGAAAATCTTGCCACTGCGCATACTCGGCAATATCGCTTTCTTTACAATAGGCTAAAGGACGAATGACCACATTACGCCCATCATCAGATAACAACTTGGGCGGCATGGCTTTAAGTGTCCCACCGAAAAACATATTTAAGAAAAAAGTTTCTAGGATGTCATCACGGTGATGACCCAGCGCCATCTTGGTTGCACCAATCTCATCGGCATAGGTATACAACGTACCGCGACGCAAGCGTGAACACAGTGAGCACGTGGTTTTACCTTCAGGGATTTTTTCTTTAACCACTGAATAAGTATCTTTTTCGATAATGTGGTACTCCACACCCACTGATTCTAAATATGCTGGCAATACATGTTCAGGAAAGCCTGGCTGCTTCTGATCCATATTGACGGCAACTAAAGAAAACTGGATGGGCGCGACCTTTTGTAGGTGCAGCAACACATCTAACATGGCATAACTGTCTTTACCGCCGGACAGACAGACCATGATTTTATCGCCTTCTTCAATCATATTGAAATCAGTTACGGCTTCGCCGGCCAGACGATACAAACGTTTCTGTAATTTTTTTTGATTGACTGAGACACTACTCATAACATGATCCGCAACAGGTAAAAACAGTATTTTACCTGTTGCACTCAACAAACCCTAGTCTGTATTGCCACTCACTGAGTATTTTCAGCCAGCATTTGCGTACCAGTCGTACACTCTTTAAAAAGAACAACGCTCTCGCTGGGTTTTCCAACTGGCTGCCATGATAAAACGCCGTTATCATTTTTCGTATGCCAGCTATAATTACGTCCTTCGTCAATCGACACATAGCGCGCACCCGAAGCACTGACAGCAATGCTCATAGGTATCTGCTGTCCATCAACCTGCAGTACAGCATAGGCACCACCAACTGTATTTAAATAGGTTACAGGTATGGATACGCCGCGCTCGCATTGATACAACACTTGTTGCAATTGGTCACCGTTTTCAGCGACAGCCCAACTGCTACTCAAACAAGCAGATAAAAGAAGTATATTTTTGATTGAATTACGCATTTTAAAGTCCTAATCGATCCATTTAATTGCCTAGTCTGGCAACTCACAATAGACTCGTAGAGCCCCTATTTGTTTCAACCTGGGCAATAAATAGAGAATTCAGCCTTTTGTATACGTTTAAAATTAATCAGTTGGTCAGCACACTGCAGCAACTGTTAGAAGAAAAACCCGCCGGCCTAAGCGAGTATGAGCTGCTTAAACAGCTCAAAAGCCAGCAGCAGCCCTTATTTGTCAGCGCAAACTTAAGTGATGTGTTGAGCTTGTTTCGCAGTCATTTTGTGCTTTTTCATGCACTGCACCTGCTACGCGACAGGTTGCGCTCAGCTGGAAAATTAGACTTAGAAATCAGCCCATTGCATATTAGCCTGCAACCCGCAGCAGCGCGCACGAACACACAAGCGCAAGCGCTCAATCTCAGCGACCCATTGCGCGATTATTATTTAGACTTAGACAACTTGATGAAAACTGATCGCTCTGCGGTGGAACAGCTACTCAATAACAGTCTAGCCAACCTCCAGCCCTCACAGCACCTAACAGATGCCTTAAGCGAACTGGAGATAGAGCAACCGTTACATACACTCAGCAGCGAAGGTTTACGCACACATTACCGCAAGCTAGTCAGTCGCCACCATCCCGACCGTGGCGGCAGTACCGAGCGCTTACAGCACATCAATCAAGCCATGGATATCGTACGCGCCCATCAAATGGGGCGAGGATTCAAATACTCCAGTCAATAAGCTCATGGACATCAAATCCTAGATTGATAAGTACTCTAGGGTTTGCAGCAGCATCTTCACCTTTGGCATCTCACAGCCGACAGCCTGCGCCGCTTCTAGCGGTGCCTTATAGATGGCTTGTAATTCCAAAGGCCGCTGATGGGTAAAATCATGGTGCATACTCGGCAAATAGGCTGACATCTCGTCAGTGTATTTCAACATCATCCGCACTAAATTATCTGCCAGTGGATAACCGCACGCGGCAGCGCCTGCCATCACTTCACTCATCAAATCAATAATAAGTTCGCGGCTGTGCGGCTCGCTCATCAGTTGTTCGGTATTGCTATTTAATAGCACGGATAAACCATTGTAAGGAATATTCCACACCAACTTCTGCCAGCGTGCTTCTTGCAAGTGCAACATCGCTTTTGAGTCCAAGCCAGCCTGCTGAAACAAGGCAGCGCCTTGCTGAGCAACGGTATAACCTTCTTCGACAGTCACCGGACCACTATGGTAGCCCAAATTCACCCCGCCTTGCGCCTGATGCTCAACCACACCGGGTGCGCTGCGATGCACGCAAATAAAACACAAGCCACCGAGCAAATGCAGGTGCGCGTCCAGCAAAGGTCGCAACTGTTCCTCAACGGCAAAGCCATTCTGCAGCAGCAAGACCTTTGAGCCAGGCGCTGCAACCTGATTGATAATAGGTGCAAGATCGGCATTGCTGGTGGTTTTCGCACCAACAAGCAACCAGTCACACTTGGGCATCT